>Ga0307990_1000199_pt1 | contig 58032 bp, 46 predicted proteins | sample EllFjometagen129_FD_203168 | JGI IMG/M metagenome (GOLD analysis project Ga0307990, IMG submission 203168) | Marine microbial communities from Ellis Fjord, Antarctic Ocean - #129 | ecosystem: Environmental > Aquatic > Marine > Unclassified | place: Southern Ocean | collected 2014-10-08
CTCTACAATAGTTAAACCCGATTTCTTTCTCATAATCTGAAATTTTTTGTGGTGAATAATTTCTAATTATAGAAAGAATCGGGTACTTTTAAAAGAGCTATCCGCGTAGGCGGATTTAGTTCAACAAGGCAAAACTAAAAGAGAGCGCCATCGGGCGAAACATCTTGCCTTCCACACCGCTTAAAGAAAGAACAGGAATAAATACAATGAGAATAATAAGTTGCCCAAAAATGGCTGAATTCATCATTTTTGATGCCCCGCTGAAGGTAATCTTGTCCATTATTGTTTGCCGCTCATCTCTTTTGACAGATTTCAGCTTATTCTTATTCACGGTAATGCTTATCACTATAAACTCCACGATGATAACAGCGCCGTCGATAATGATTCCAAAGTCGAGCGCTCCAAGACTCATCAGGTTGGCGTCGATCCCGAAAATATACATCAGCGATATCGTAAATAGCAAAGAAAGAGGAATCAGTGAAGCAATTACCAAACCAGATCGAAGGTTTCCAAGGAGCAGGACAACGACAAAGAAAACGATCAGGCAGCCGAAAAGTAAATTCTCAAATACTGTCATAGAGGTTTTCTGAATCAGCTCGCTTCTTTCAAGAATGGGATTGATAAAAACTCCTTCCGGAAGAGTTTTTTGTACTTCCTCCACCCGTTCTTTCACCCTGTCGATTACCTTGTTCGAGTTTGCATCTTTGAGCATCATGATCTGCCCCATCACCTTTTCACCCTCCCCATTGGCAGTAATAGCTCCAAACCTGTTGGCACTGCCAAATTGAACTGTAGCAACATCTTTTATCAGTATCGGTATTCCATTGGTATTTGAAACAACAATGTTATTCACATCTTCAAGCGATTTTACCAGTCCGTCACCCCTGATAAAATAACTCTGGTTCTGTTTTTCAATATAGGCCCCTCCTGCAACATTATTGTTTTGTTTTATCGCATCAAAGACCTCTAGCAAGGTTATTCCCATGCTTTTTAAGTGTTCCGGGTTGATGGCCACTTCATACTGCTTCAGGTTTCCTCCCCAGGTATTTACCTCCACTACACCCGGGATACCCGAAAGTTGTCGCTTCACCACCCAATCCTGGATACTACGGAGCTCCATGATGGAGTATTTATCTTCAAATCCGGGTTTGGTATCAAGGATATACTGGTATATCTCTCCCAGACCCGTGGTAATGGGACCCATTTCCGGCGTTCCAAAACCCTCCGGGATATTTGCAGAGGCGTTTTTAATTTTTTCAGCAATCAATTGGCGGGGCAGATATGTACCCATTTTATCTTCAAAGACGATTGTCACAACTGAGAGTCCAAATTTTGAGATAGATCGTATTTCCGTAACTCCCGGAAGATTTGACATCTCAAGCTCAACAGGATAAGTGATAAACTGTTCAATATCCTGGGTGGACAAATTGGTAGATGTGGTAATTACCTGAACCTGGTTGTTCGTGATATCTGGAACTGCTCCCAGGGGAATCTGGAATAAAGCAAAAACGCCAAACCCGGCCACAGAGATGGTGATAAGGATGGCGATGAACTTATTCTTAATACTGAAGTTAATGATTCGGTTAAGCATGCGGAAAAGTATAAATAAGTTTACTGCCACGCTGTGACATTAATCACACTAATTTAAACAAAAAGAAGAAGCAACGCACTATATGAAGTGTTTGATTGTTCCAAATCTTCTTCATGCGAAAATTTTTTATCCCTCGGTAAGCAGATAGTCCATCCATGTCAAAGGATCTCTTCCCATACTCTTCAAAGCAGGGAGAAGCATTTTCATCTTAATATTATTCCCTGAACAATCCTTTATACAGATTTAACCTTTAATTTACATAAGTATCGTACCTTTGCAGCTCATTTTTCTTCATGAGTAAATTTCTGCATATACACCAACGCTTGCTGGGCTATATCCGGCAAATCAAACAGCGTCAACTGATCCTTGGGCTAAGCCTGATCATTGGATTGCTGTCTGGCGGTGCAGCCATTCTACTCAAAAACCTCACCCACTTTATTGAGCTCAAATCAAAAGCACTATTGATGGGAGAATCACTGTCTTTTTTTACTCATATTTTACCCCTGGTTGGAATCATTATAACAGTCTTGTTTGTCTCCTACCTGCTGAAGCAGGATATCGGGCATGGCGTGAGCAAAATCCTTTTTTCCATTTCCAAGCGCAAAGGCCACCTTAAACCACACAACACCTGGTCGTCGATGTTGGCAAGCTCTATTACCGTAGGATTAGGTGGTTCTGTAGGTCTTGAGGCACCGATCGTACTTACCGGAGCGTCCATCGGTTCCAACATCGGTCGCATACTCCGGCTCAACTACAAAAACATAGTGCTGCTCGTTGGCTGTGGTGCCGCAGGAGCCATCGCCGGGATCTTTAAAGCGCCTATTGCCGGATTGATCTTTGCTGTCGAAGTGCTGATGCTCGACCTCACCGCTTTTTCCATTGTTCCCCTGCTGCTTTCTTCGGTAACGGCAGCAACGGTCTCCTATTTCTTTCTTGGAGAAAAGGTGGTGTTTGCTTTTACTATCAGTGAACCCTTTACTTTCAACAACATCCCTTTCTATATTTTACTGGGTTTGTTTACCGGCTTGGTTTCTGTCTATTTCACCAGGATGAATATGTGGGTGGAAAATACCATGGGACGCATCAAAAACAACCTGGTCAGAACCCTCACGGGAGGACTCTTACTATGTGGACTTATCTTTTTAATGCCGCAATTATTTGGAGAGGGATATACAACATTGAAAACATTATTGACAGGACAATCTGCTGAGCTCTTTAATGGAACTGTCTTTGAAAACCTGATTCACAATCATTCATCCTTCATTATTCTATTCTTCCTTATGCTGGTAATTTTCAAGGTAATTGCCATGGCGCTAACAACAGGTAGTGGTGGCGTTGGAGGGATTTTTGCCCCGGCATTGTTCGTGGGGGGAATGAGCGGTATCACGCTTGCAAAGACAGTTAACATATTCAAATCCACAGGTATTTCAGAAAACAATTTTGCCCTTGTGGGTATGGCGGGAGTCATGGCCGGTGTGATGCATGCACCTTTAACTGCCATCTTCCTTATTGCAGAGATAACCGGCGGTTATGCGCTGTTTATACCCTTGATAATTACAGCCACAATTTCATATGTAACCATCCGCGGCTTTGAAAAGCAATCCATCTACACCAAACGTCTTGCACAAAGAGGTGAGCTGATCACTCACCACAAAGACAAGGCCATTTTAAGCATGCTTTCAGTAAACGATGTGCTCGAAAACGATTGTGAAAGAATTCCTGTTGATGGCTATCTTTCTGATCTTGTACAAGCAGTGTCGAAATCGAAACGCAATATCTTCCCCGTGATCAATGATGATGATGAGCTTGTTGGTGTCATCAGCTTAAACGATGTCAGGGATATTATCTTCAATACCGAGCTTTACGATAAGACAAGGATTACGGAAATCATGCTGACTCCCCCTGCCATTATTGACAAAGATGAAGACATGAAAACTGTGCTGGAGATTTTCGAAAAGACTGAAGCATGGAATCTCCCTGTTACAGAAGACAAGAAATATATCGGTTTCATCTCACGATCCAAGATCTTCAATTCCTACAGGAGTTTACTGAAGGAATTCTCGGATGATTAAGGATTCTCGGCAGATTTATTATTCCCTAACCCAGGTAGTTATCACGGTATAGATATTTCGACTCATATCAACCCCGGTCTCACTATATTGCAACATAGTTTTGTTGAGAACTATTATTGTGTTGGTAGATGTGTCATCTCCTGCATTCATAATAAGTTGCTCATCTTCAATCAACTCCCATGTTTCTATGCTTGGATTATCTGTTAGTGGTGAATCAATAATATAATCACCGCTCTCCTGAAATTCTAATGTTGCATCAGTCAACACCGCTTTTCCAAGTGTTAGCATTGAAGAAGTAAACTCATCTTCACTGTCGTGAGTCAGGTCTTCAAATGTCCATATCCCATCTGTTAGTATATTTTCCGGCTTTGTACACCCTGTGATCAATAGAATCATAAATAGTCCTGTCAGTACTTGTTTCAAAAAATTTATTTTTTTCATTGGGTTGTTTTTTATTGAAAACCTAAGGTACAAATATTTGATGAAAGGTGTTTCCAGTGTGAAATCAAAGTGATGGTGTATAATGAAGGTTATAGATATGTGATCCCGAGGGATCATATTCTGGTAGCATCGGATCGCAGATCCGGGGTTACAGGATGCGGCCGGGGTCGGGGGCTAACAATTACCCTTACCCCCAACTCCAGGTACTCGAAGTACTCAAGGCTCTTTACCAAACACAATATTCTTAATCCTAAGGAGGTTTTACCTGTATGAAACCCTGGCTAATCTTTCTCCTCATATTGGTGAGCCCACTGGTTAGTGCCCAGAAGCAAATCTATTTCGGATTGAATTACTCAATACAAAGGTCGGGCCTGCTTTTTCCCCACAGTAGTCAAATAGTAAACGGTAATGATTTCATTGCCGACAAACACGGCATTGATTTGCACTGGGTGCTGAATGATCATTTTGGTATCAAGAGCGGTGCTGCCTTCCGTTTTGGAGAGATGGGAACTGCTGTATTTCCACCTGATCATAAAATCTGGTTTCATAGCGACGAGATGGTACAGGTGCCCCTTCTCCTTAATATCTATGTTCCATGGGTGAAGGACCGGCTTTACATTTATACAGACATGGGGTTGAATTATGTGTTCCACACCCAACTATTTCCTTTTATCAGCAGACTTTGGTCTTCGATGGCGAATCTTTGATGAACTGTACCTGGAGCTCGAGACCGGGTTTGCAAAAGGATTTAAGAAGATTGCCATCTATGATATCGAATACTACATGGATGATATCCTTGAAAACACGTACTCCACCTATGCGCTTGGCGATTATTTCAAAATTGAACTGGGCCTGTCTTATTCCCTTACAAAAACGCTCAAAGGTGTCAGAGAGGTGTTTCTATGGCTGGATCCCAGTTTGGGTGAAGAGGGGGAATGATGGTTTAATAGTATTAATACCCCACCTGGACTTCTCCATCTATCGCCCCCAACCTAGCCTTCCCCCAACGTGGGAAGGGATGCGCTACGGTTTGATTTTTCGATAAAGTATGAATTTGGGCTCCAACTCAAGACACTCGAAATACTCCAAGTACTCAAGGCACTTTAACCCACTCCCTGTTTAGAGAGAAGAGCTCCCAACTGGCTAATAGGTATGATTTTAGAATAAATGTTCACTTTTCTTAAAATATCACCTTACCTTATTCGTCTTAGAAGATGTAAGCAGGTAAATATGTCGTCAAAAGACCAGGATAAAATAGGAAAAACGTATATCGAGGAGCACGATAAGCTCCTGGGGTATATTCGCAGACGGGTTCCTGAACACTATGAAGCGGAAGACATTCTACAAGAAGTCTTCTATCAACTCACCCGGGGGTTTAATGAGTTGAGCAGAATAAAGAACCTGACTTCCTGGCTCTATACGGTTGCAAATAACAAGATTATCGATGGGTACAAAAAGAAGAAACATCAAAACGTTGATATTACTTCTAAGAACAACAACAGCGAGGAGGGGCCTTTGTCCCTGGAAGATATTCTTCCCGACCTCAACGATACGCCTGAAGACGAGGAGTTAAAGCAAATCATCTGGGAAACCATTGACACCACACTGGACGAACTCCCGGCTGAGCAAAGCGAAGTATTTATCATGCATGAATTTGAGGAGATGAGCTTTTCCGAAATCTCTGAGATCACCGGGGAAGGTGTAAACACCCTTATTTCACGCAAGAGGTATGCGGTTCTCGAGCTACGAAACCGCTTGAAGTATTTGTATGAACAATTAAAAATTAAATAAAATGAAGGCACTAAAAGTATTGAAGTATACAGGATTTGGAATCCTTGGAGTTGGAGCAATGTTTTTCTTTGTGTGGCTGGTTATGCTGCTCTGGAATGCATTAATTCCTGAATTATTCAATGGTCCGGTATTGACTTACTGGCAAACAGGCGGCATATTCATTCTCTCCAAAATACTCTTAACAGGAATTGGTAATGGTGGCCACAAAAGCAATGACAGCAAGAAGAAAGACAAGTGGATATCTAAATACCACGACAAGTATAAAAGTAGATTCGGAGAAGAAGAGGTGAAGGTGGAAGATGTTGATCCGGAGGTGCAGCCAGTTTAATGCTACATTGAAAAGTCTCCCAAACTACAATCATGAGCTTGGGAGACTTTCATTTTATACCTCTGTCGGTCTAAACCTTATCTCCTTATTTTCCACATCAACTACAACGTTCATTCCGGATTTTACCCGCTCCTCAAGCATGGCGACAGAGAGTCCGTCGATAACTTTTTTCTGTATCAACCTTTTCAGAGGCCTTGCTCCATACTGAAGGTCGAATCCTTCCTTTGCCAGGTATTGGATACACCGGTCACTCACCTCCATAGTTATGTTCTGCTTTTGGAGTCTCTTCTTCAGGATATTCAACTGAATCTCAAGAATCCCTTCCATGTGTTCCATTCCCAGCGGCCTGAACATTACAAGTTCATCTATTCGGTTTAGAAATTCAGGGCGCAAGCTCTTCTTCAATAATTCGAACACCTGGTCCCTGGTTTTTTTAATTAGATCTTCAAGTTCCTGGCCTTTCACTTCACCAAAGTTCTCATGAATGATCTCTGACCCCATGTTGGATGTCATGATAATAATGGTGTTCTTAAAATTGGCCACCCTGCCTTTATTATCAGTCAATCTTCCGTCTTCCAGGACCTGTAAAAGGATATTAAAAACATCCGGATGTGCTTTTTCTATTTCATCCAGCAAGATCACTGAGTAGGGTTTTCTTCTCACTGCCTCAGTCAACTGACCTCCCTCATCATAGCCCACATAACCCGGAGGTGCTCCCACCAGGCGTGATACAGCATGTCTCTCCTGGTATTCACTCATATCAATACGTGTCATCATCCCCTCGTCGTTAAAAAGGTACTCTGCCAATGCTTTTGCGAGTTCCGTTTTCCCAACTCCGGTGGTTCCAAGAAAGAGAAATGATCCTAGAGGACGGCTGTCGTCTGCCAGCCCGGTCCTGCTTCTTCGTATGGCAGAGGAAACGGCCTCAATGGCCTCATCTTGTCCCACCACACGCAAATGCAGCTCTTCCTCAATGTGAAGCAGTTTCTCCCGGTCACTTTGCAGCATCCTGTTAACAGGCACTCCTGTCCACTGCGAAACCACATCGGCAATATCTTCACTTGTAATCTCCTCCCTAACCAGTCTTTTTCCACTTTTCTCATATTCCTGTAGTTTCTGGATGGTTGATTTTAGCTGCTCCTCAGCGGCAGGTATTTGTCCGTATCTTATCTCAGCAACTCTGCCCCAGTCACTCTCTCTTTCTGACTTCTCAGCACTATATTTAAGGTCCTCTATCTGTTTTTTGGTATGTTGAATTTTTTCTACTACAGATTTTTCTTCTTCCCAAATTGCCGTCAGTTGCTTATGCTCATCTTTTAAATTGGCAATCTGCTTATTTAATGTTGAGACCTTTTCTTTCTCTTTCTCTCTCTTAAATGCCTCTGATTCAATCTCCAACTGCTGTATCTTTCGTTCCAGTGTGTCAATTGATTCTGGTTTTGAATTCATTTCAAGCCGAAGGTGTGAAGCCGCTTCATCAATAAGGTCAATCGCCTTATCAGGAAGAAATCTGTCTGTGATATAACGAGTAGACAATTGCACAGCTGCTATAATGGCTTCGTCACGAATCCTGATTTTATGATAACTTTCATAGCGCTCTTTGATGCCCCTCAATATTGAAATGGCATCCTCTTCACCTGGCTCTTCAACCATAACCTTTTGGAAACGACGTTCCAGGGCCTTGTCTTTTTCGAAATATTTCTGGAACTCATTCAGCGTAGTAGCACCAATAGCCCTCAGGTCTCCTCTTGCTAATGCTGGCTTTAAAATATTTGCTGCATCCATGGCTCCTTCTCCTCCTCCTCCGGCTCCAACAAGGGTATGTATTTCATCGATGAAAAGAACAATCCTTCCTTCCGATCCAATTACCTCATTTACCACGGCTTTCAAACGCTCCTCAAATTCGCCCTTGTATTTTGCCCCTGCAATCAAGGCCCCCATATCCAGTGAAAATATCTCTTTCGACATCAGGTCTTCCGGAATATCCCCATTTACAATTCGTAAAGCAATTCCTTCAGCAATGGCTGTTTTACCCACACCTGGTTCTCCCACAAGGATGGGATTGTTCTTTGTCCTGCGCGCAAGAATCTGCAAAACCCTCCGGATCTCATCATCCCTTCCGATAACTGGATCCAGTTTTCCCTCCTCTGCTCGCTTATTCAAATGAACAGCATACTTCTCCAATGCATTATAATTCTCCTCGGCTGATTTACTTGTTACACGCTCCCCTTTTCTAAGTTCATGGATCGCTGCCAACAGATCTTTTTCGTTCATCCCTGCATCTTTCAACATCCTGCTCACCTGGTCTCCCGATTTCAGCAAACCCAGCAGAAGATGTTCCAGGGTAACATACTCATCGCCAAACTCCTTCAATGCCTGTGTCGATTTATTGATTACCTGCGTTGCCTCACGAGAAAGGTATGCCTCTCCGCCGGACACGACAGGGTAACTATTTATCATCGAATCTAGTTCCGACCTTACATAATCCGTATTAATTGAAAGTTTCTTAAAAACATAAGGCAGGATGTGTTCATCTGCCAACATGATTCCATGCAGAAGGTGTCCACACTCAATGGCCGGGTGCTGCTTTTCAATAGCCAGCTGCTGCGCCAATTGGATGGCCTCCTGAGCTTTTATAGTATATTTATCAAAATTCATATTACCTCCATTTTTTGATTATCGTTATCATCCAGAAAATCAGATCAAATTTTGCACCAACATAAAAAATTGTCATTTTGTCAGTATAAAATTGTAGCTGACTGTCATTTTGACAGTATTATGGCAGGTGACCATGAAATGCCATTCCGTATTGCTGGTTAGGAGATTGCGATATGGATCCTGAACAGATGAACAACCTGGCAGATGATCCGGACTATGCAAGCATTAAGCTGGTTTATTTCCTGATAAAAATGAAGTCGCCGCCTTCGTCATTGACATTTTGTATGGTGCCGTATTGCGGCGAATTGGGACTGTTGTTTGCTACTGGAAATTCCAGGTTTCTGAATAACTCGCTCGCAGAAAAATATTGCTTCTCATTCGAGTCAAGTTTTTCCAAAAGGAACCTGAAGAAGACGCTTTCATTCGGAACTGCTTCAATAACACCACTTGTGATTGCCTTCCTGCTGCGTAAATCATATTTCTTCTGATAGGCAACAGGGGCATTATTAAGGCTTCTTGTTTTAAAAATACTCCCACTGAAACAGGCATCAGATATCAGCAAGGTGTGCTTGGAATGAATTCTTTTCAAATTGGCTACAAGGACATCATTATAAATCCAATTTGCAGTGAAGTCTGATTCCGCATCGGCTGGCAACCAGTAACCAAGGTTAGATTCTGCATCATAATACCCGTGTCCTGCAAAAAAGATCAGCAGGTTATCATTCTCATCGATAGATTGGCTCAAACGATCAAAGCTTTTCAGTATATCAACGCGGGTTGGATTGAGCATAAGATTCAGGTTTTCCTCTTTAAATAAATACTTATCGCTCAGAACATCACGCAGCCTGGAAGCATCATTTGTCGGGTGATTGTCCAGGTTGGGAATGAGTGCGTCCTGGTATTCGCTTATCCCGATTATCAAAGCATGGTATTCATCGTTTGTTCCAATAATCTGTGGCTGTTTGACCTGTGCAACAACATCTGCCCTTGTAATGGTGAAAACTTCTTTTGCTGAATTTGACTCTATATCGGTGGCCTCAACTGTAATTATATTCTCACCTACCCGTAACAATACATTCCGGTTAAAATTACCATTGCTGGATAATACAGCATCTCTACCATTTATTAAAACTTCATACACTCCACTCTGATCTAAAACGTTTCCGGAAACAGCCACCCTTTTTGTAGTATTATCAACCCTTACGTTCTTATTATCCTTGTCGATGACAGGGTAATCCAATTTTATAAAAGGGGCTTCTTTATCTACCGTTGCAGTAAGCAGTTCTTTTTCAACTGGCATGCTACGTTCAATAGTATAATTGAAAGACGATTCATTATTATTTACATCTGACGCGCTTATCTCTATTGGATTAGGCCCATTGCTCAATGCAACGTTTGCCGAAAATTTACCCTGGCTGCTGATGGTCGTTTCTCTACCGTTGACCAATAATTTTTGGACTTGATTGTTGTCAAGGACGACCCCTGAAATCTTCAAGCTGCTCACTTCATCAGCCACTGTTTCAAATGTTGTTTCATTTTTCAGTGCCGGAGAGATGATAATAACTTCTGGTGGTAGAAGGTCCTGCACCTTCACTACCGTCTCAGTCTGGGCTAGGATTACTTTTTCCTCAGGCTTCTCCTGATCAGCATTTTCCGTGGCTAACTGACTATCAACTGGTTTATCCGATGTAGTGTTTAAGCTTTCATCCTGAAGCTTAAAAAAGTTTTTTCCAAAGTGAATCAGACCAGATTTTTCAATGAAATTTGTCATTGTCATCTTATTCATCTGAAATGAGTATTCAATTGAAGTAGAGTTTTCAGATTCAATATTGCATAAAAGGGTGGAGTAATTCTTTGTAACTATAATGTCATTATAATTTGTTTTTGATAGTTCATCCTGGTTCTTAATATTCTCAAGGAAATTGTTGCCATAATAGAGAACGTTATTCCGTTTTAGGATTTGATACACTATTTCATCGTCCTTATTAATAAAATATTCAATTGTATTCGTTCCAACGAGGTCAATAATACACCTTATTGAAGTACCGTTGTCAGTAATAATCAGATCGAGGAATTCATCTCGTAAATTAGGAGTAACAATGACCTTCTCCGGTAATTCTCCCTTATAATCTTTTATTATGTGACTCACTTTCCTTTTGTCAATTAAATTTGTCAGAACAGTATTATTCATGAAAAACTTAAACTCGATCGCTTCGTGCGTTATTTCTTCTATCGAACAGGCCAGTTGTTCGCCATTCACTTTCAGGATCAGGTCGCGGCTCAAATTAAGACTGTCTTGAAAAAGAGCTTCTTCCTGAATCGTTGCTTCCATTTCAGGTGTGGGAGTTGAATTGAAATATGCCAGGCTCCTTTCCTGAGGAGAAAGTGTTACCCTGTAATCATTTTCCAAGAAGGCGACATCTGCTTTTTTAATAATGTTTCGTAATTCACTACTTCCCATCCTAAATGTATACTCGATAACTGATGAGATTTTGTCGGCTTCAAATTTACATCTCAGTATCTGTCCTTTCCTGGTTACTATCAAGTCTTTCTCATAAGCTCCAGCAGCTTTGCCTGCATCTTCTTCAATGAAGTTTGTACCATGATAAGCAACATATTTCAAGGCCAGAGAACCTGGGTAATCCTTGTCATAGAAAGTAAATGAATAATTAATGGAATTGGGTGTAAGCTCATCGATCTCACACAGAAAAAGATCCCCGTTTTTTGTGATAATAAGATCTTGCGCTACAAGCCCACGGCCGCAACTCAACAGTGCAAATACTACAATTAATCTGACGAATTTTTTCATACTATTACAGTCTCAAAAAGCAGGAAATGTATTCATAATGAAAGAATTACCTGCTCTCAATCTGATACAAGGTATTAAAATTTTCTTAAGAAGACAAAGGAAAGTGGGTAATCAGAATGCTTCTGGTACAGCCTTGTGATCGAGAATGAATCTCTTGAATCCAAATAGTTTTTTTGATATTACCCGGTTCATTTAGACACACCAAACAATGGGCTCCATTTCCGGGGGTGTGGAACAGGATCTATCTTTTCTTCAGAACCTTGTCTGCGGCCAGCTTACCCGTAAGAATTGACATCGGTACTCCGGCAGGACTGTAGGTCCATTGTCCGGCTTGATAAATTGAAGGCAGGGGTGTATCAACTGTACTGCCTGCTTGCTGCATTTTGTGTATTACCGGCACGGGTTCCTGAAATGACCACCCGGTAATGGCTCCTTCAGAGGTTCCTACCCTGCTCTCAATACTCAATGGCGTAAAAGAAAAACGTGCTAATATTTTATCCTGTAACATAGGATAAACAGAATTTGTTACCGCAGCTAAAACACGGTTTTCTAATTCCAGGATAAACTCTTCATACCACCCCGACTGCTGTACTTTATAAAACAAGTCATAGTCTGTTAAAAAGCTAATCACCAGCCCTGTTTTTCCTTCGGGAACCAAATCGGGATCTTTGAGTCCGGGAACAGAAATTTCATAGGTATTTAAGCTGGAAAACCTTTCTATCCAGTCGATAATTTGTTCTTTGCTAAAAGTTTCCCAGTTACTGAGCATCTGCTTAAGCTCTTCCCTGTGCGTTTCTCCTAAACCTGTTTTTAAGGGAGTATAAAAGAAGTGACCGTTGGCAATGCGCTTAAAACTTTCAAGGGGTTCATCAACTTCCAGGAACAGGGTAAAGACTGAATCACCGCCACGTTTCTCCAGTAACTTGCTTTTTTCCGCTTCGAATTTTGACTGTAGTCTATCTGATATTCCTTCGGTAGCTGTTATTTTATAGAGTGTTTTTAGATCTGCCGCCCAAATAAGATTTTTGTATGTATATGTGTTGTTGTCCTGATCCGTAACAGAACGCTCACTTGCACTGACTTTATTGATCTTCATTTCCAGCTTTATTTCACCACCCAGCTCACTAAATTTGTTTTCAAAGGCTTCGGCCAGTTTTCCAACCCCTCCTTTCGGGTAGAAATAATCCAGGTAGAGGGAAAAATAGCTCAAGGCAAAAAAAGTAGGTGTGCTTCTGAAAAAATGCTGAGAGATAATATCCCGCAATGAAGGATTTTTTATGATTGTCTCCAGGTAGCCCTCAACCGGCATGTTCATGCGGTTAATTTTTCCTATGGTAAACAGGAATTTTGGCAACCACGGTAGTAGTTTCTTAAATATGAAGCTTTTATCCTTCCACACATTTTTAACCATGGGATTCTCTACACCATAGAGCACATCCATGTGCTTCATGATCTTCCGTATGATCCTGATAAGGTCCTCAATTTCATCTTCACTTTCCGGGTATACTTTTATCAGCAGCTCTTTATAATCATTTAAACTGCCAATATCCCTGACATGCATAATTTCATCTTCCACACCAACAGAAACAGAACTTTTTACTACCTCAAGTTCAATATCCAGCTCCTTCAGCATCGGAAATATAATCCCTGCATCCAGCAAGGCCCTGACGCCTGCATCAAACTGGAAACCATTATGGGTAAATGAATTTACAAGACCGCCACATTCCCTATTTTTTTCAATAAGCAACACTTTTTGGCCTTTCTTTGAGAGATACGCAGCAGCAGTCAAGCCAGCAATCCCTGCTCCAACAACAACCGTGTCGTATGTCTGCTCAGCCATATTTGTTTTGTACTACATTGATTTTGAAAGGGATTTGCCTGTGCGTTTCCCATTGTGAATCCTGCAACCCGGCATATTCAAGACTCTTCTCCCAGATATCATATGACGCTCCTATGTCAAGTGCGGGGGGTGCAGGGACTTCCTGCTTCGTTATATTAAAGAATTTTCCACTCACTCCTTCTATCTCCTTTGACACGCCGAGATAATACAATGCTTCTGCTGAAATATCGGCAGGCCTCAGGGACTTCTCTAAAAAATTTTTCTTGAACCAGCGGTACACTGGTCCGTTCTCCTTTCCAGATTCTGACTTAACAGCTGCAGGGTGCATGGAATTAATTGTTACCCCGCTGCCTTTGTAATGTTCTTCAAAAACGAACATGGATAATAGCTGCGCCAATTTAGCAGAACCGTAGCTCTTTAAGCCAGAATACCTGCGCTTTTCCCAATTCAAATCATCTACTCTTAGTCCCCAGGCAGCAAAGCGATGCGCCTCGGAATTCACCAGGATGATCCTGGCCCTGTTCTGGGCTTTTAGCTTGTCCATCAAAACGAAATTGATGATGAAGGATGCCAGGTGCTGAACCATAAAAACCTTATCCAATCCTTTAGCGGTCAGCTCTTGTTTAGTAAGATAGACTCCAGCATTGTGTACCAGCACATCAATGGGTGTTGGGGTAAATCTAAGTTCTTCTGCCAACTGGTGCACTTGTTGGAAATTACTGAAATCGGATATTTTGTAATCACATTGAACACCAAATTCACTTTCAATTTCAGCTTTCAATGCTTCAGATTTCTCTGGATTGCGATTGATGCAAAGCAGGTTGGCGCCTTTTGAAGCGTATTTTCTGGCGGTATAATAGCCAATACCAGATGTAGCTCCAGTTATTACAACCAGCTTGCCAGAAAAATCTTCGTTGCAGATTTTTGGATCTAAACGGTTATTTCTAACCATCGCCAATATGTCACGCACATTGTACTCCTTGATATATTGAGAGACTTTCTTCTTCATAGTGCTTTAACCAAATTTTCTAATCATAAATTTCCTGTATGCCTTACCGAATCGTGGGATATTGTCAAAAATATCTCCCCATAAATCGTAATAATCTCTTTGATTTACGATTTTCCCTTCACTATTCACTGTTATGCGGCTTGATCCATACATTATTGAACTTGGCCTTTTCTTGAAACTAATCGTCATTTCCCATTCAACAAAAATGTCATTCCCTTGCATAAAGGACCTGACAATATTCATTTTTAGATCCTTTGAGCGTTTAGCCAGACGCTCTGTCATTGCCGCAAAATCATCTAACCCTCGAATTTCCTGGACGGAATCTCTGAAATAGACATCCTTATCGTAATAAGGAAGGATGTGCGACCAATCGGGTTTCCCTTCTGTATTATAGGTTTTTGACCACAATTCCTTTATGCTTTCAGCATTTAAAGAAACGGCCTTAGATGCTCCACCTTGTATATTATTCTTCTCACTCATAATCACACAAAATATTAACCTTTATAACCTATCCGGCTTCTTTTTGTTCATGATCTGTCTTAAATAGCTAATCAAAACGAACACGTTTATTAAGCCCATAATCTTAATATTCAAAAGGGGCTCTACAAAAACTATTGTAGGCACTTAATATCAAATTCATCCCTTATCCAGTCAGCCCCGGGCTCATATTCAAGAATCTTTTCATATTGTTGACAAGCAAGGTCCTTTGACCCGGTATCATAATAAGCGTTGGCCAGAAGCAGGTTGACATTAATATACATCCAATTTTTCTCCTCCTTCTCAGCGTTTAACTCAAGCAGCTCAACAGCATTTTCGTAATAGCTAATCGCTTCTTCTTTAGATCCCCCCAGGAATTTAGGGGTAAAATAGCGCATATTTCCGATTTCTAAACTACAATTAAAATACTTGTCGCTTGACTCAGATGCTGTATTTATCAGTTTGAATGCTTTGGGGCCAAGGAACAGAGATCTAAATTTGCTCAACATAATTTGGTAGCCAATCAGCGCCCCCTGAAGTGCCAGGACATCGTGTCTGCCTTGATAAAGCTCGTCTAATTTCTTTGTGTTTTTAATGGCATCTTTCAAAGCCCCTTTTGCCTCTTTTCCCAAATCTTCGCTGATACAATACCCTATATAGCCATACTGGGCAAAACATATGGAATAGAGTAAGTCAGTTTCATTATCCTCCTGGTACTTTGCTGTCATGTCAATAATAATCTCCTTCCAATCAATAATCTTGTCTTCGATATAAGAAGAATACAAGCGTTGCTCAAAGTCGGCCGTAGTCTGACCCATTGACTGGAAAGCAACGCAACATAGAACGATTGCTATTATCTTAGTTTTCATTAAAAAGAGATTTTTCTTTTTTCACTCAAGCGCTCCCTTGTTTTTGTTCGTTATTGCCCTGATAAAAACCCTGGTTCTTTAGGAAATAATTCATCTCTTATCTCCATCAGTTCTTCCGGTGTATCAATATCTTCACTTATCGGAACCAATAAAACTGGATTCAGGCCCCTATCCGGATGCTGTATGTTATTAGAAGGTTGGGCCAGTATTTTTAATGAGGCACCCACTACAAATTGCTCTGATCTATCTTCTATATAACCGCTGAGTGTCCCATTCGCATTCAGTGTTAAATAATTGCTATAAATTTCGCGTCTCGTAATATAGATTTCTCCGGAGAAAGATTTACCTACTTTAATGCTAACAGTAACTCCTGGATTGCCGTCATTATCCGGATCAGTTATATTGGGGTCATTTTGATCCCTTGATAAGGGTTGTGAAGGATCACCTGAAATTCCTAACAGGGCCGGTGTCGATGGACGGTAGACTTGCCACTTGCCTTCCTTAAAAGATAATTCCACTTCCTGCACCCTGGGTTTTATCGCCTGGACTGCTACGTCGCTTAAAGATGAAGTTGCCTTTGTATTGCTAAGCTTTTGTTCCGCATGAATAAACCTGTCCGTCTGCATTAACTTCCCATCTTCCAGGTAAAAATCGGTAAAACCATACGAAATAATAAAGGTGCGCATCGTGGTTCTTGTCGTTGTGTCTTCGTAGGCGACAACATCATAATGTGCGTAATGTCCGACAATTTCTTTCTTAACCGTTTCTATATCTTTCGGCTGAGATGTATGTGAATTAAGCTCATTGAAGGCGTACAGTGGAGAATCTGGCCACTCCGCTACCTCGGAGCAAGAACTCAGCCCAATAATAAGCGCCAATAAAGTCAGACTTTGTTTTACTCTTTTTTGTGCCATTTTCACAATTAATAAATACGATGCCAAAATAACATCTTAAATAATTTGAAAAAAGTAAAACAATTATTATTTAATATTGTTTAAATAAATAATTATATTATTGAACAAAAGGGGCGTGGAGCACATGTTTTCGGGCTAAAGTCTCTGGAAATCAGCAGAAAGCGACACAAGCAAAGTAATTGTTTGTTTTTACTAAATGGAAAGCGTATTAATTACAGGAGGAGCGGGTCTTATTGGACAGCATTTGACGAAAGTTCTACTCGAAAAGGGCTACGATGTTGCCGTATTGAGCAGACAGAGGAGCAAGAACAATAATGCTGAAATACCCACCTATTATTGGGATATAGATAAAAATGAAATAGACAAGGAGGCGCTTAGCTCCTGTGACTATATTATTCATCTTGCAGGGGCAAATATAGGCGAGAAAAGATGGACGGATAAGAGGAAGCAGCAAATCTCTGATAGCAGAACCAGGTCTGCTGAACTTATACTACAAAATATTAATAAGCAGGATCATCAGCTGAAAGCATTTATTTCATCTTCCGCAGTAGGGTATTATGGAGCCCTTACTTCTGAAAAAATATTTGATGAAACAGATGCCTCCGCAGAAGATTTCCTGGGGGAGGTTTGTAAGAAATGGGAGCAAAGTGCGGACCGTTTTAGTGGTATTGGTGCAAGAGTAGTTAAAATCAGAACAGGAATTGTCTTATCAGAAAAAGGCGGTGCATTATCACGGCTTAGCCTTCCCGCCAGGTTTGGCTTGGGGTCTGCCATTGGTGATGGAAAACAATATTTACCCTGGATACATATTGAAGATCTGTGTAATATCTATCTGAGTGCCATTGAGCATACAGAAATGAAAGGATCCTATAATGCCGTAGCGCCCGAACATGTCACCAACTATGATTTTGCTAAGAAAGTCGCTAAAACTTTAAAAAAGCCATTCTGGTTACCGAAAATACCGCCATTAATGATTAAATTGCTATTTGGAGAGATGTCTGCCATGCTATTGAATGGTAGTCGGGTTTCTCCTGAGAAGATGGAATCAACTGGCTTCCGTTTCTCTTTTGCAAGGATAGACGCTGCACTTAATAACCTTATAAATAAATGAATATGAAAAAAGGATTAAATATCTTAGTAATTGTAAGTAGTATTATGATATTCGGAATTAGCTGTTCAGGCACAAAAAATCAGGAAACTATGATAGATAAAACTGTTGTCGGGGAACTCGATCTTCAAAAATATTTAGGAACATGGTACGAGTTGGCCCGTTATAATCACAGGTTTGAAAGAGGTCTGGTTGGTGTTACAGCCAATTATTCGATACGTGAGGATGGAAAAATCAAGGTCTTAAATACAGGATACAAAAAAATGCTTGATGGTAAGTTCTCAGAGGCTACCGGAAAAGCATTTGTACCTGATCCGGAATTAGAGCCAGCAAAATTGAAAGTCTCCTTTTTCTGGAATTTCTATGGGGATTACTTTGTATTAGAACTTGATGAAAACTACCAATGGGCAATTATTGGCAGCAGCTCTGATAACTACTTATGGATTCTTAGTCGTACTCCTCAACTGGAGCCGGAACTCTACAATGAGCTGATAGAGAAAGTTAAGTTGCGAGGGTATGATGTATCCGAGCTCATAAAAGTTGAACAGAAGTCCTTGTAAAAATTCCTGAAAGAATTCTTCCTCTATTATTTGAAACCAGACCTATGGAAATTCAGAACAATGAAAAATTTATAAAAGGAATTGAAAGTCTTATCAATCCAATGGATGTCAGTAATTTACTTTTCCTCCAAAAGCTAAAAGGACTACTGCCACCGCGATTAATGAAGAAAATGCTACACATAGCATCAAAAAACACACCCTATATAGGTTTTGTGATAGAACCCTATAGCTTGTTTTTATTCTTCAAGCTCAAGGATATTGAAGCAGCAAAAGCTATGCTGCCAGATCGTTATGAGCTTTCAAAAACTAAGTTGTTTGATGAAGACGAGCCAGAATATTACATGGGAATAGGTAACCTGGGCACGCGCGCAAGCACTTTTTGGGGCATAAGACAAGAATCTTACCTTATTGCCACAGACAAAGAAACAGGACTCCTGTCTTTTATTTTCATCGACATATTGAGCAACACCCTGATCTGCGAGCCTTCAAGGGGCGTTGCCAATCCAAATTGTAAAAAGGCAGTATTTACAACAAGTCCCAGGGGGGAAGTCTTCCTGGATATTAAGGAAGAAAAACCCGACCGAAAGTTTTCGTTGAGAGGCAAGATTACCGCAGGGAAAATGCGAAAATTGTATCAAAGGCTTTGGCTTTTGGGCAATACTTCAATCGCTTACAGTAAGAAATATACCGATGGTGATTATAATCCTTTTGCTGTGATATTTGATCCGGCTGAAGTGGCTGAAGCCCTGGATATTCCGCCAGAAGATGTTGAAATTGTCGAGAACACACTTTTCCCGGGTCTGGCAGAATCAAAGCCCAGTAAGGTGATTTGTTTTCCTTTCGCCCAGCACTATAAAGCTGACAGTCCGGGTTGCTATACTACTGTGAAAGATCGGGATGACATGATTGGCAAATACAACATATTTACTGAAAAGGAAAAACTGAAAACATTTTCTTCCAAAACCATCGTAAAACAAATCTTTGTTGGAATAGCTATATCCACACTGATTGCTGTTATACTTATTCTTGTTTTATAGGGTTACGACCTCGCTAATTCGCCACCTGGATTACATTGATTCTTTCGGTGGGTTGATTGCTTATTTAATTTGCTTTACTGTGTTAATTGGGTGCTTGCTGTCAATTGTCTGAACCGTGATTGGAACGGCCCTCCTTCGCTCCTTCCTTTGATCGGAACTTCGGCGAGCGGAGAAGGGTTTACATGAGCGATTAAAACTCCACCTTATAGCTTACAGTAGGAATAATTGGAAAATAACTGAACTGGTATAAGTTCATGTTCTTAAAACTTCCGATATCAGAAATACCAAAGTTCAGATTGGGTTCATCATTGTAGAAATAGAAATAAGGATTCTGCCTGCTATACAGGTTGTATATCGAAAATGTCCAGGTCTCATCCCTGCCTTTGACGGTCTTTGTTTTTAAATACAGAGATACATCCATCCTGTGATAAGCACGCATTCGGGAACTGTTGCGTTCACCATATATCAGCGATTCGTAGTCGTAGCTTATTTCAGGGTAAGTGGTATTTGGTATGTAGGTTCGACCCACAACCGGAGTATAGGGCAGTCCCGACTGATAAAGCCACAGGACATTTAGCACAAGTTTATCGCTAAGCTTCCTGTGTATATCGATTGAAAATGAATGTGGTCTGTCGTACTCGAATACATATTCATTACCCTGGTTAATATTATCAAACTGACGGGTAGTGCGGGTATAGGCGTAACTCAGAAAACCTGTGTATTTACCTTTATCCTTGCTTAAAAATAGTTCTGCCCCATAGGATTCCCCTCTTCCCCCGAACTCAAGTTTGTTTTGCCATAAAGCATCTCCGCGAAGGTTAGAATAGCCTTCTTTGAATGCCAGGAGATCCTGCATGTTTTTATAATACACATTGACTTCGCCGGAAAACATACTTTTGGCAAACGGCCCTTTCCATCCCAGGGTGTACTGGTCTGCCCTTGCCGGCGCCATACCTTCCATAGTAGGAATCCATACTTCATTGTTCAGGAAATTACCGGAGGAAAATACCATATGGGAATACTGTGAGCCTTTCATATAACTTGCATTCAGGACATGCGATCCGGGTAGTGAGAAAGAAAGGTCAAGCCGGGGCTCCAGGAAAACATCTGAATAGTTGACACCCATATAGTTTGTTGCCCTGATTCCAACATTTGCATTGAACCAGTTCCCTGCGGAGAACTTATTCTCCAGGTACAATGAAGATTCCAGCCCATTGATTACTTCAGCATCTCCCCGGGAATCAGTTTCATTTTCCCGGAAATCATTCGGAACAAAAGAACGGAAAGAAGAAACCAGTCCAAAGTCGAGGGCATACCAACTGTTTACACGATGTCTCCAATCAGATTTGATGCTAATATCTTTTACTGAGGAACGATAATTGCTAAAAAAACCGGTCGTATCGGAAGCCCTTTCAGATCTATAATATCGTAGGTCACTCACCCGGTAACGGGTATAAGAAAGGATATTGTTGACGCTGGTTTTAGAATTCAGAATACTTTTCCAGTGTGTAGAGAGCATTATATTTCCCCATCTATTGATTAACCCCGCTTCCTCCGAATCATCTTCGAACATGCGAATGGACCATGAATCATCTCCCATGTAAAGGTTTGTTTGCAGCGTATTTTTAGAATCGGGACGATAGGTGATCTTCCCGTTTACATCATAGAATCCATACATGACCAGGTAATCTTCATCCTGCATGATGCTGGCGAATGCCATTAGCGCTTCGGTAAATGTTTTGCGCAGGGAGAAAAGATAAGTAGCTTTCTTTTTTATCGGTCCCTCGAGGGTAAGGTGAGCCCCAAGTAATCCTATACCCGCTGAACCACCAAATTTTTTATTGTTCCCTTCCCGCATAGTGATATCTACTACTGAAGACAGCTTCCCTCCGTACTTTGCAGGAAATCCACCTTTCAACACCTTAACATCGTTGATCACTTCAGGATCGAATACAGATATAAATCCCCCTACATGATTTACATAGAAAAGGGATACATTGTCGATTAAGAAAAGGTTTTGGTCAGGGCTCCCTCCCCTGACAAGCAGGTTACTTGAACCTTCATTTTGAGACTGCACTCCCGGCAACAGTTGAAGTGTTTTAAGCACATCGGGTTGTCCGCCAATGGAAGGAATATATTTAAGTTGCTCATTTGAAAGCGTGGATTGATTGAATGTAAGCTTTCTGTTTGCTGTTACGCGCACTTCTTCAAGGCTTGAGCCGGGAACAAGCGAAATGTTTAAAATAGTATCATGCGCCGAATGCAAGGGATGCTTGCCGGTGGAGTATCCGACATAAGTAATCCAGAGGCTTTCAATTTCTTCTTTCACGGCCATGCTGTAATAGCCGTTATTATCTGTTGAAGTACCTTGCAGATTTATCGGGTCGAATATATTGGCCCCAATGAGTACTTCTCCGGACTCCATATCTCTGACTGTTCCTGAAATATGAATTTGTGCAGTAAGCGCCTGTGAAAGCAAGAGCAATGATATATACAATATGTGTCTGGTATACTTCATCAATACTGCCTGGTATAATATATTGTATCTGCTTCTATAAAAATTGAATCCATGGAGCTGGAATAAGCGGCCACTATTCCCAGTCCGTTTTCAACATTTGAATAGATAGGATAGGCCGTGGAAGTTCCCTCGATAAAATCTGCATATCGTGTGTTTTCGTAGAAATACCGGGACTTCATAAAGAGATAGTATTCTTTGCTTACATGTCTGAATTCTGCTATTAGGGCATGCTCCTGAAATTCATGATAGCGGCGGAAATTATCGTAACTCCCACTGGAGTTTGGAGCAGAATAAAACAGGTTCATCTTTACTTCTTCACCCTCCATTAGCTCATCACTGAACAACAGGCTTTCTGTTGTATAGGGTTCAAATCCTTCATTTAATAATATGGGGCTCTGCTCATTAAACAAATGGGTAAGTCCTGAATAATTATCTGTTCTTTTATACATAAGCAACTCATAATAATCCTCTGTTTCAGGATCATCTGTAAAACCCAATTCTATGCTCGCATCAAAATACCCCTCTTCGTCAAGTCTTGCGTTATTGGTTTGACTGAGAATTGATATGTCGCATGTAGTGGGCACGGAATCATGGGCGAGTATCTCCGGATAGCCGTCGAGCAGCACAGAAATCTGGTAGGCAGCCTTAGGTTCCACAAGGTGATTTGATGTGTATATTCCATTGTCCTGGTAGCTAAGCTGAAAACTACCCGATTCTCCTTGTGTAAGCTGTACACTTGCATCATCAATAAGTGTAAGTTCAGTGGAATCCAGCTTTTGGGCCAAAGAAACATGGAGGGTCAAGCTGTCGCCTGACACAAGCATACAGTTTACGGCCGGAAGATCTTCAAAGTCCGGGAACTCATCGCTAATTAGCCTGGCACAAGAGAGCGTGACTAACACAGGAGCCATGAGGAAAAGAAAAAGTTTTATGGTTTTAGCACTCAATTTCATAGGCCCTGATTATAATTTGATTCTTAGCTGGGCAATGTACTCTATGGGGTCAAAGCCAAGAGAATAATCCATGCTTACAAGATTATTGTTTTCCACCTGGTAAACTCCTACTATAAGACTTACCCGATCGAGGATGGTTATGGAGGTAGACAATGAATACATATCTCCTACGGTAAATCCCAGTCCAACAGTATTAACAATACTTATATTTCCTCCCGCATAGAATCCGAAGTTCGAGTAGTCGGTTCCGAAGCTTTTTGCATACTGAAATCCTATGACCGGATCGAAGTTTACTCTTCGTTCTCCACCTAAGCTATAACCAGCAATGAAATTGGAATTGAAATTAGGTTTCCATTCCCGGGTAAGCACCGTTTCATCTGCTTCATTAAGTTCCTCTTTCCAGACATAAAGTCCTGTCCCGGCACTTATTCCCGCATAGAGTTTGCGATATGTGAATTTTAGCCCGGTGTTCAGCTCGCCGGAATTCCTGGAAAGCATATTCGTATTCAGCGCATATTCAGAGACCTTCAAGTAATTGTGTTTAAAGCTGACCCCCCCACTAAGATGCATGTGTTCGGTGAAGCTATGCTTGTATGCATAAGAAATCCCGAATCTTTTTTCACGGAGAAAAGTGTTTTCCTCGCTACGGTCACGTCCTGAGAAGGAGTACGAACTGAAGTATTTACTGCCAGACAGGTTTAAGCCGAAAGAACTATTTGTATTGGGCAGGCTGGTCATGGCGTGGACCTTATACCCGATGTAATATTTAAAATCGTAGGAGAGGACATCTGCCTGGAATAGTTTGTCAGAGGAGGTAAATGCCGGATTCGTAAAAACCGGGTTATATATCTCAAGCCCTTTTAACAGATAGTCCTGGGCATTGCTAATTGCAAAACTGCAAAAAATCACTAACGAGAGGAAGAGGGTTTTTCTCATTGTGTTGGGGAATTAAGCATAAATTTAGGGATTAATTCATTGAATTTCTCTCATTTTTTTCAAAAGAAGTAAACCATTCAACTAAATTAATAGAAATTTAAAACACTGCGTGTTAAGGAAGAATAATTATAATTAATTTATGTTAATCTTCCTTCGGGACTATGGCGGACGGAGGGGTGGTTTATTGTAAAGCGGAGTAGATTATGATCCAGGGTATTTATTTGAATGATGTGATGATGACGCGATCTCTCCGGGATCGTGTTTCGTGTTGCGTTGGCAGGTTTGGAATATTTAACTTCAGTTTTTCTGATAAGCGGAATTACAGAATCCTTTAGATCTCCGAATTGTTCAAGGAGAAATTCGCCACTGCTTGCCTCTGCAAGAGCTAATTGGGCACAAGCATGAATCGTTCCCAGGTGATTGAGGTGTTCCGGACATTCTTCCATCCGAAAAATGAAGCCTTCACCCTCAACACTCTTTTCGATATTTAAAAAGCGATGGAATGGTATTGACAGAATATCCATTAGCAGCTTATATTATTTGATTGGATCGTTTCAATTATATCACCCGATGTTTTGTTTTTCTACTTATTATAGTTCAAATGGTCTGTCGGGAAACATCAGTCTTTCTGATAAACACACAGTATAATTGAATATCTTTAAGCTATGGAAAAGCTCCTTTTTATAGGATTCATTGTATATATACTGAATATACCTTTTGGTTACTGGAGGGCCAATGAAAAGAAGTTCTCTCTTCGATGGTTCCTTGCCATCCATATTGCCGTTGCCATGGTAATTGCACTGCGGCTGATTTCTCACCTTGGCTTTGCCTGGTATACCTATATCGTAATGGTTGGCGCTTTTTTCCTCGGACAGCAAACCGGTTCCCTGATAAGAAAGAGAATCCGGAAGACCTGCGACTCAGTCTCCTCATGCATGGTAATGGATATGTACCGATGTGTTGGACACGTATAACTCAAACATTATAGTAAAACTCGTTGAAAAATTAGCAGACCTGCCTAAGCCATTAAGAAAACCATTGTAGAGATTTTGGCACAAAACCATGAACAGGTATGATGGAAATAATGCTGCTAAATTTTTGAATTATGGCTATGAAAAACTAAATGATGAGCAAAGACAGGATTCAAAATAGAGCATGAGCATAAAATTACCAAGTATGTGGTTCAAATGGTCCGGTATTTTCATTTATGTATCATAACTAAACTTTTTCATATCTTTATAAAAGCAAAAACAACATCAGTGTGTTTCATGATAAGTTGCTGGCAATGAACAGCATGCTAAATAGTCTATGAAAATATATATCAAATATATGGTGAGTCTTCGGTGCAAGATGATGGTTAAGACGGAACTTGACAAACTCGGTATATTATATAAGCAGATAGATCTTGGCACAATTGAAACATTTGAAACTATTGATGATGAGCAAAGAGAAAAGTTAAAAAAGAATTTACTCAAATCAGGACTGGAATTGCTGGATGATAAAAAAAGCATCCTTATAGAGAAAATAAAAAATGTAATTACAGAAATGATCCACTACAGTGATGAATTACCTAATGTGAATTATTCTGATTATATAAGTGAAAAATTAGATTTAGATTATACATACCTGGCCAATACTTTTTCAGAAGTAAAAGGTATCACTATTCAGCAATTCATTATCATCAACAAAATTGAAAAGGTAAAAGAATTGTTATTATATGACGAATTGAATCTTACAGAAATTTCCAACAAACTACATTACAGCAGTGTTGCACATTTATCCAACCAGTTCAAGAAAATCACCGGACTTACGCCTTCTTTTTATAAGCAACTAAAGCAAAAGCGCAAGAAAAACCTTGAAAACATGTGATTTATGTAAGATTTCCTTTTTTGGGTGTAACACTTTAAATATTAAATAGCACTACTTTTGTTGCGTAATTGATGATGTTTATCTCCACTAAAGTCTCAATAGCTTTCCCGGACTGAATTCCTCTCTATTCCTATCTAGGCAGATGCTTAATTACACTTCTGTGAAATTAAAAATTTAATACAATGGTTAAAGAAAAAGAAGGTAAGGCAAAAACAGGCAAAAAGGCCCCGCTAAAGACCCTTAAAGAAAAGAGGGCTGATAAAGCAGCAAAACGTAAAGCACAAGGGAGTATTGGTTAATTATAATCCACACTTGCCTTTTCATAATAAATTCTCTCACGAATCCTTAGATTAAGCAAATCCGCATCACCAAAACGGTTCAATAGGGCTACCTGGAATTAAGCAGGGAGTTACATTGAAATCATATGAGGGCACGAAAAGGGTGCACTTATATTAATTCTTCATAAGACGCTTTTACTATGGCAAATTCTGAATTTATAAGATCTAAAGCTTTTAAGGCAGCTGAGAGCATTGAATACACCCCTAATTCAGTGGTAATCAAGTCAATCATAAAAAGAATAACTGGCAATGTTAGTGCCGTTTCATTTGATTCTGGTGAATTGTTGTGTGGAAAAATATCACCCTTTGAAACCCTTATCCAGGTTATTGAGGGGAACGCTGAAGTTGTAATTGACGACAAATCCAATTTACTAGAAACGGGTCAATCCATCATCATCCCTGCCCATGCCCGCAACACGATAAAAGCAAACGAGAAATTTAAGATGCTCTCCACCCTAATAAAAAGCGGGTACGAAGAAGTAAGCTAAAGTACAGTAATAAGCCATTTAGCCGATCCAATAATAACAGATCTCTTCATTAATAAAAGAGACAGGAAAATTCGTATTCGAATAAGAATACGAATCTATTAATTAAATATATAATCATGAAAACAAACGCACTGGTTTATAGTGAGAATGAATTTGGAAAATTAGACGGGAAAGTAGCAAATGGCTTAGCCAGGCATTCTGAAAAATATGATATCCTTGGTATCATTGATAGCACAAAGGCAGGACTTGATGCAGGAGAATATCTTGACGGGAAAAAAACAGGGATCCCTGTTTTCCGGAATATTGATGAGGCCATTAATACCTTAAAGCTTGTTCCCGAATATTTCATTTACGGCATAGCTCCTCTTGCTTCATTTCTTGACGAGGAACAGAAAAATATAATTTTCAGTGCTATGCAAAAGGGAATGAACATTGTAAATGGCTTACCTGAATTCTTCACCGATGATGAAGAATACATGCAAAAAGCCAGGGAATTTGGTGTTAAAATTTATGATATCAGGAAACCGCCAAAACGAAAAGACCTGCATATTTTTTCAGGACAAATCTCTAAAGTCAAAGTTCCGGTAATAACTGTTTTTGGAACAGATTGTGCTGTTGGGAAAAGAACAAGCACTGTAAATTTAGTTAATGCCTTAATAGAAGAAGGCCTGAAAGCTGCATTTATAGCCACAGGACAAACCGGTATTCTCCAGGGATCAAAGTATGGAATTGCCATAGATGTACTAAGCTCAGGTTTTGCAACCGGGGAGGTTGAGAATGCGATTCTTGACGCCTATGAAACAGATCATCCGGACATCATAGTCGTTGAAGGACAAGGAGCTTTGAGCCATCCTGCCTTCACATCATCCAGTGCTATATTAAGAGGTGCTATGCCAAATGCAGTTATTCTTCAGCATCCACCAAAAAGAAAAAATCATTGCGATTATCCCAGCATGCCTATGCCTACTGTTGAAAGTGAGATCGAATTAATAGAAGCATTTTCTAAAACGAAGGTGATTGCCATTACAATTAACCATGAAGATATGAGTGATGAAGAAGTGGAATCAACTATATGTGAGTATGAATACAAATATGAACTCCCTACTACTGACGTTCTAAAACATGGTAGCGGTAAATTGATCAAAAAGTTATTCGAGGTATTTCCGGAATTGCATAAACAATCGCACCTGGTATGCTAAGCCCAAGAATAGAGATAGATCTTGTAAAAATTGCCCATAACACAAAAACCCTAAAGGAACTTTATGGTTCAAAGGGCATAGATATTATTGGGGTTACAAAAGTAGTTTGCGGGGATCCTGATATCGCTGATGCATTAGTGAGATGTGGGATTAGTATTCTTGCTGATTCAAGGATTGCTAATATTAAGAGGATGCGCAATGCTGGGGTTCAGGCCCGGTTTCTCTTGCTGCGGACACCTGGTCTGAGCCAGGCAGAGGAAGTTGTAAAATATGCAGATATAAGCATGAATACCGAGCTTTCAGTAATCAAAAGACTTTCAAAATTTGCTGCCGGGAACGAATCCACACACAAAATTATCCTGATGCTGGAATTGGGAGATTTAAGAGAGGGTATAATACCCCAGGATGTAGATAGTACCATTGAACAGGTGTTGAAACTTGAAGGAATCGAACTTGTTGGCCTGGGAACAAACCTGGCCTGTTTTGGAGGGATAAAACCTGATAAGGAAAAAATGGATCATTTGTCCAACATCGCAAGAGATGTTGAAGAGAAGTATGGCCTGAAATTAGAATTTGTCTCCGGCGGAAATTCTGCCAATTATGACTGGTTTATGTCTACCAATGATGTAGGTAAAATCAATAACTTACGACTAGGTGAGTCCATCTTCCTGGGATGTGAAACCCTTCATAGAAAACCCATCCCCGGACTTTTTACGGATGCGTTTACACTGGTGGCAGAAGTTATCGAATCGAAAATAAAACCTTCCCTTCCTTATGGAGAAGTCTCCCAGGATGCATTTGGGAATATTCCGGAGTTCCAGGACCAGGGACAAATAAACAGGGCTTTACTGGACGTAGGATTACAGGATGTTTTGGTTTCCGGATTGACACCCATGTCAAATATTGAGATTCTTGGGGCGAGTAGTGACCATATCATTGTTAATACAAAGAAGATAAACGTAAAAGCAGGCGATGAACTGTCCTTCGATTTGAATTATGGCGCTTTGCTGTCGTCAATGACATCTCCATACGTAAGTAAAAAAATAAATGATGTTCTGGATGCACATGAATATGTCGAAATGGTTGAAAAACACTACCGCAAGCATAAGCGACTTTTACCAACTATAGCCATTATAGAAAATAATTCTCCCTTATTAAGTTTAAAAGAATCCGGATTTAACTTAGTATTCGAACCATCCATTAAGAAGGAGTATTATTACAGGGTCAGGGAAACTGTTTATAATAAAATCGGACGAATAAGTGATCTTTTATACCAGCAAGATAAAAAATTGATCATCCGGTCTGCCTGGAGATCTTTTGAACATCAAAAACTATTGTGGGATGAAAAGGTTGCTTCTATGCAGAAAGAATATCCAAATGAACAATTAGAAGAAATTGAAGAACTGGTTTCCTATTTTATAGCCCCCCCAATGAAGTCAATGCATGCTACAGGAGGAGCTGTTGATGCCTTAATTTATGATATACCGCATGATCATGTTATGGATTTTGGAACGAACGAGGGGCTCCGGATTAACCTCAATGATAAATGCTACCCTTACCATCCGTTTATATCAGCTCAAGCCAAGAAGAACAGGAAACTTCTTATTGGCCTGTTTGAAGATGAAGATTTTGTGGTAGACATTAAAGAGTACTGGCACTTTGATTTTGGAAATGCCTGCTGGGCACTGGAAAAAGGAGAAGATCATGCTTTCTACGGCACCATAGCAACTCAATGAGCTTAGGATAGTTTGCTATTTCTGAAGCAGTTCATTCAAATTGTCTTCCACATGTTTCTTTATCAATTCTTCCACTTTATCAAGTTGGTCCAGGGGGATGTTGTTTAATGTTTTTGTGATAGGGAGAAAGAGGATTGTTTTTTGTAATAAAAAACCCCACCGTCGTCCCGACTGAAATCGGAACGACCCCCTGATTATGAGTAAGCAATTGAGATTCCCACAGGTTTACACAGATTTGTATCTCTTTGTACCAGTATAAGTTAAAGTACTTTAAATGTAAAATATTACACTTTTTACATGAATTTGTATAAATACTGGCGTAAAACTGGCTGGAATTGCAATACGGAATAGGTGGTTCAATTGGTCCAAGATTTTCATCCTTGGTACTCTTCTTTCATTTAAAAAAATTTGGTCGTTTCAATAATATGCTATAAATTGGTCGACCAGTTGATTGGCATGATAGTTAGTTCCCAACAATATTATAAAAAGATAACCTTATGAGAGATGTGTTAAATAATTTTACTGAGATCGCAGTTGAAACGCCAATGGATAAGATAATTCATCAGATAAGAGATCTTATCTCCAGCGGTCAGCTTAAACCGGGTGATAGATTGCCTTCGGAGCGCATGCTGTCTGAAAAATTTGGTCTTGGTAGAACTTATGTCAGAGATGCAATCAGAAAACTTGAATTTTATGGTATACTGAAGACCCTTCCGCAAAGTGGGACTTTCGTAGCGGGTATTGGCTTAATAGCCCTGGAGGGCTTGATCTCCGATGTTCTGAAATTGGAAAAATCAGATTTTTACAGTCTTGTGGAAACAAGGGTCGTACTGGAAAGAGAAGCAGCCAGGCTTGCTGCTACCAGAAGAACGGATGACGATATTATTGAGCTGCAAGAAAGATTAGATCAGTATCGTGCGAAAGCGATTACAGGAGATACAGCAGTTGAAGAGGATTTTATGTTCCATTTGAAGATTGCTGAAATAAGTAAGAATGGAGTGATAAAATCGCTGATGATGATCATTTCTCCTGAGATCATGCAGATCTATAGAAAATTAAATGTTTGTTCTGACGGACAAACAGAGATAACATATGATGAGCACCTTGATCTTTTAAATGCAATAAAGAAAAGGGATGCTGATCTGGCTTCTGAAATTATGTTTGAGCACCTGGAAGGCATCATGCAATTTAGTAAAGCTCAGAGCAAAAATTTGTTAACATAAAAAAAGTCGGCAGTCTGGGGGGACTGCCAACTTAAGAAAAAAAACATATATAACTAATATGTGAACCCTAAAGTTAGATAATCAAACTCTGATTACAAAGACTGAGCAAGGTTCACAGTGAAAAAAACAATAATGAGAAGATTATCTATCTCTTTAAGGTTTCTGGTGAACCGTTTAAATACAAATATATTTGTATTAGCCCTTCCAATTATTTTTCTCGTTTCTTGTAACGATTCATCAAGATTTGTTGCCGATATAGCTTCGCTTAAATCGCAAATAAACAACGCTCAACCCGGCGACAGCATTATCATAAAAAACGGAAACTGGAAGGATGTTCAACTGGAAATTAAAAACTCTGGTGCTACTGATCTGCCGATTGTTCTAATAGCAGAAACCCCTGGTGAAGTTATCTTCTCCGGAAATTCATATCTGTCTCTTTCTGGAGATCATGTAGAAGTACACGGCATTTTGTTTGCCAATGGCACAAGTGGTAAGCATCCTGTCATTTCTTTCAGAACCGGAGATGAAGTTGCGAATAACAGCCGGGTAAGCAACTGCGCAATATCGTACTATAATCCAAGCGATCGCTTTTTAAAATCCAGTTGGCTTGAACTCTACGGTAAAAACAACCGTGTTGATCATTGCTCTTTTGTCGGTAAACTAAACGCTGGCGTAACCCTGACTGTGCGACTGAATGGCAAGGAGAACCAGGAAAACGATCATTTGATCGATCACAATTATTTCGGCGAGCGTCCCAGGTTAGGCTCTAACGGAGGTGAAACTATGCGGGTAGGAACATCTACCTTTTCCTTAAGCTCCAGTAATACAAGGATCCTTAACAATTACTTCGACCAATGTAGTGGTGAGGTAGAAATCATATCTATAAAGGCCTGTGATAATATACTATCTGGAAACACATTTTATGAATGTGAAGGAGTGTTGACCCTGAGGCATGGGAACAGGAACATCATCGAGGATAATGTATTCATTGGCAACAATATACCCAACACGGGTGGAGTCAGGGTGATCAATGCCGGACATACCATAAGAAATAATCATTTCCAGGAACTGGCAGGACATCGCTTTCGCTCAGCATTTGCAGTAATGAATGGCGTTCCAAATTCGGCGATCAACCGCTATCATCAGGTAAAGGATGCGACATTTGATGGCAATCACTTCTTTGCTTGTGAGAATATCGCCTTCGGTATTGGTTCAGATAACGAACGTACAGCGCTTCCTCAGAATTCCAGTTTTAAAAACAATGTGATCTATAATCCTGATTCTGATAAGCTTATTACTGAACTGGACGACATGTCTGGTATCTCTTTTGAGGGGAACAAATTTAATATTGGAAACTCCTCTCAAAGCAGGACTGGTTTTGAAAGAACTTCATTGGTTTATCAGAAAGATGAAAATGGTTTATTCTCCAACTCTGAATACAAACCTGAACTAAAAGCAAATAAGCAGAATACAGGAGCCACCTGGTATAAAAAAGAGAAAGAAATCCTCGCAACTCCTGCACGACACGAAGTCGCAGCCACGGATAATATAAATGAGATCATTGAAGCAAGCTCTCCCGGCGATATCATTGTCATCACAGAGAATATCACATTAAGTGAACCATTGCTCATATCAATGCCTCTCAATTTGATCGGGCAAACCACGCAGGAAAATAATCCGGAAATAAAGTATGAAAGTAATCGGGACCATCTACCCTTAATAGTTATTCAGAACGGCGGTGAATTAAGAATCAAAAACCTGGACATCAGCGGTGCCTCGAAAAGCGGAATTGCGAATGCAGGTATTGTTACGCAGAGGGATCCGGCCATTGAGCATTATAATCTCTTTGCAGACCAGTGTAACTTTTATAATTTTACTGAAGGTAGAGCAAGTGTTTTCCAGGCTTTTAAAAGCACCTTTGCGGATTCTATAGTATTTACAAACTGCACCTTCCATACAATATCAGGACTGGCCATCAACCTGAAGGCTGAGAAGGAAGATCTTGGAAAATACAATGCAGAATATGTAATACTTAAGAACTGTCTCTTCTATAATGTAATGGGATCTGCAATAGATCTTTACCGTGGAGGAAACGATGAAAGCACTACCGGTCCCGCACTTCTCATTGATCATTGCACATTCCATAATATTGAAAATAAGGAGCTTGGCTCAGCGATTAATCTCACAGGGGTGCAGGATGTTCACATTACAAATAATATTTTCAGTCATAGTGGGAAAAGCGGAAGAGTGATCCAAATGGAAGATCAGCAATGGATTAAATGCCTTGTCGACCATAATAACTTTTTTGAGTGTGGACGCTTTGAAAGTTTTTACGACAACCGATTGGGTAAGAATAACTGGTATGTGGATCCCGGGTATGTTTCGGTAGAAGATAAGGAATTTACACTGGGAAGGAATTCTCCTCTAATGAAAAGATCTACACAGAAAACAGCTCTTGGTTATAATAAAGTAAGGTGAAGCGACAATATAAAATATCAAATATTAAAAGGGTCTGCCTGTTTGTTCTGGCCTTAATCTCTGTTAGTCTACAGGGGCAAAAGTCAGGGAGTAACTCTGATCATCCTTGTCTTATCATTAATGATGCTGAAGTATCTGAGATGAGAGCAGCAATGGAAACATACCCTCTATGGCAAGAAACGGTGAAAGGATATCTTTCTGAATCGGATGAAATTATTGCCCAAAGCATTGATGTTCCCACTCCTGAAGATCCAGCGGGTGGATACACACATTCTCAACACAAATTAAATGGAAAGGCGATCAAGCAAACTGGAGTTGCATTCCTGATTTCCGGAGATGAAAAGTATGCTTGTTATGCAAAGGAATTATTACTTGAATATGCATCAAAGTATCCAACATATGGAGAACATCCGGTAAAGAAATCATATGCACCTGGGAAATTGTTCTGGCAACAACTTAACGAAGCTGTGTGGTTGGTTGATGCAATCCAGGGCTACGATGCTATTTACAATTTTCTCTCAAAGAAAGAAAGGAAGCTTATTGAAGGTGACCTGCTCAAACCCTATGCAGATTTTCTGTCCATTGAAAACAGGCATGTATTTAACCGCTTGCACAACCATGGTGTTTGGGCAGTGGCCGCAGTAGGGATGACCGGCATCACTACAGGAGATGAAGAACTGGTTTTCAGAGCGCTTAGTGGAATCAACGAACAAGGAAAGCCAGTCAGTGAAACATATTCTCAGGATGTCACGGAACTTGATGCAGGATTCCTGGTACAAACATTGAGCTTATTCTCTCCGGATGGATATTATACTGAAGGTCCGTATTATCAGAGATATGCCATGACTCCCTTCCTGATGTTTGCCCAAAGCATAGATCACAATATTCCAGAGCTGGATATTATGAATTTTGGGGATGGCATTTATACCAGCGCAGTAGAAATATTGGTTGACCTTTCTGATACAGAGGGACGATATTTCCCAATCAATGATGCAATGAAAGGAATGAGTCTCTACTCACCGGCAAGTGTTGCTTCATTATGTTTTCTATATGCAAAGAAGAAGAGTCCGGGCATTTTGGCCCTTTTAGAAGGAGTTGAATTATCCTATATAAATGCGAATAGTTTGCAGGTAGTTAAAGACTTAAACGAAAACAAACAGTTAGCTCTAAAGAGGGCTTCGAAGCTTATAACAGACGGGAAAGATGGGATGCAGGGAGGCATAGCATTAATTCGGGATGCAGATGATAAGTTTTGTTCCGTATTTAAATATGCCTCTCATGGACTGAGCCATGGTCACTTTGACAGGTTAAATATATTCTATTACTATAAAGAGAACGAAGTTCTTACTGATTATGGCTCTGTACGTTTTGTAAACATTAAGGCCAAAGATGGAGGGCGTTATCTAAAAGAAAATAATACTTATGCAAAACAAACAGTTGCGCATAATACCCTGGTAGTAAATCAAACCAGTCATTTTAACGCTGAATACGCTGAGGCCCAGAAATATCATTCTGAACTCATCTATAGCGATCTGGAAAATAATAAAGAACAATTTGTGTGTGCCAAGGATATTTATGCATATCCAGGTATCGAAATGACTCGAATTGTAGGTCTCATCGAAGATGAAGAGTTTTCGAATCCACTGCTTATTGATCTCTTTAACGTTACTTCTGATAATCCAAAGGCAAGCTACGATATGCCTTATCATTTTGATGGTAATATCCTTAATATCGGATTTGATTATAAGGCAAATGAAGATCAACTGCTTCCATTGGGAGAGGGACATGGATACCAGCACATGTGGAAAATTGCAGAAGGGAAACCAGACAGGGATGCGGCAAGTATTTCATGGCTGGATAACAAGATCATTCACACACTCACAACAGCGGTGAATGAAAATACTGAATTGATCCTTACAAGGACTGGAGCAGGTGATCCAAACTTCAACCTCAGGACTGAACCTGCACTGATAATTCGTGAATCAAATCTTAAGGATCATTTATTTGGCTCAGTCGTGGAAACACACGGAAATCAGAATGAGTCCACTGAAATGGTGAGCAACCAGGAAGCGGTAATAACAGGGGTTAAAACGATTCCAACAAAAGACGAATACCTGGCGTTCGAATTCTACACCTGGAAAAGTGCCTTCCTATTCCTTTCAGTTATGGAAAAGGACCAGTCTCAAAAGAATCATATACTGAACATCAATGAAAAAGAATACAGATGGACAGGAAATTATACACTAATTAAAAGCAGTAAACAATGAAAAGATCAAGTGAAAATTTTTGCCTTGCAGAGGAAATGAAATGGGAAGAACTGGGTGGCGGAGTATCCAGAAAATTCCTGGGTTGGGACAATCAAATTATGATGGTAAAAGTGAACTTCGAAAAAGGAGCTATAGGAAGTCCTCACCAGCATTTTCATACCCAGGCTTCTTACTGTGCCGAAGGTAAATTTGAGTTCACCATCGATGGAAAGAAAAAAATAGTGAATGCCGGAGATGGCGTTTATATCGAACCAAATCTTATGCATGGTGCACTATGCCTGGAGGCTGGCATTCTGATAGATGTATTCAGCCCGGTTCGGGAAGACTTCCTTGATGGAAGTGCGGTTTCTTACTTTGGTAAATAAACTAGCTAAATAACAACTATTAACATGAAAATCAAAGGATTACGTTGGGTTATTATTGGCTTGATCTTTCTTGCTACCGTCATTAATTATATCGACAGAAGTGCCCTGGCTATTATGTGGGGTAATGCAGGTGTTGAGGGTTCTATTGCTCAAGATCTTGGGCTTACAAAAGAACACTATAGCTATATCCTCAATATATTTATGTTCGCTTATGCCTTCGGTCAACTTTTTTCAGGAAAACTTTTTGATAAGGTTGGAACGCGCGTTGGATATGTATTATCTATTGGTGTCTGGGCGATATCTTCTCTCTTACACTCGACGGTAAGAGGTGTACTCTCAATCGGAATCCTCAGATCTACTTTGGGTATCTCGGAAGCGGGAAACTGGCCTGGTGCTGTAAAGAGTAATGCAGAATGGTTTCCGATAAAAGAAAGGGCGATTGCACAGGGGCTATTCAATGCTGGTGCATCTGTTGGATCTATTATTGCTCCCCTTTTAATTGCAACACTATTTGTCGGATTCGGCTGGAGAATAACATTTCTTATTATTGGTTCTTTTGGACTAATATGGATTATTCCATGGTTACTAATTAATAAGGCTGGCCCTAAAAAACATCCCTGGATCACTGAGGTGGAGAAAAAATATATTCTCGAAGGCCAGAGTAAAGCTGATCAGGATGCAACAGATGAGACAAAAGGAAAAGGCCTGATAGAGATTCTTTCTCATAAAGAATCCTGGGCGGTTGTGATAGGACGTTTCTTCCTGGAGCCAATTTGGTGGTTTTTTGTGGGTTGGATGCCTATTTACCTCTTCGATGTTTATGGTTTCGATGTAAAGGAGGTGGGAATGTTCTTATGGGTTCCTTACGTTGGAGCTGCAGTTGGTAGTATTGCCGGAGGTTTTGTATCTGGAAGAATAATTTCAAAAACAGGTTCTATAAACAAGGGTAGAAAAACAACGATATTCATTGGTGGCATAATAATGTTTTTAGGACTTTTTGCAACCGTTCTTTTTGCAGACACAGCCATAAAGTTTGTACTCATTGTTTGTGCAGTGCTTTTCGGATTCCAATTTGCAATTGGAAATGTTCAGACCTTACCAAGCGATTTCTTTAGTGGAAAATCAGTCGGCTCGCTCGCCGGGCTGGGCGGAATGATTGGGGTTCTTGCTGTAATAGTTATGAACTTCCTGGTCCCAGTAGTTGCAAAAGTATCTTACACTCCAATATTTATTGCAATTGGAGTTTTTGTACCTCTTGGCATAGCAGCAATCTATTTATTTGCCAGAAAAATTAAGTCAGTAGAAGAATAACAAACATATATTAATAAACTTAAAAATTATACAATTATGAATTTACAAGGAAAAGTAGCAGTCGTAACCGGTGCAACTGGAGGGATTGGCTTTCAGGTTGCGAAAAAATTAGGCAAAAATGGATATATCGTTGTATTAAACGGTATAGAACACAAAGAAGGAGCTGAAAGAGTAAAAGAACTTACCGCAGAGGGTATAACTGCTGAGTATTATGGGTTTGACGTTACCAAAGAAGAGGAAGTAACTTCAAATATTACTAAAGTCGGAGAGAAATACGGAAAAATTGATGTGCTTGTAAATAACGCTGGCGGTTTAGGTGGAAGGCAAAGATTTGAAGAGATGACAACCGATTTTTATCGATCAGTAATGGCATTAAACCTTGATTCCGTATTTTTTGCTTCAAGGGCAGCTATTCCATTCCTTAAAAAGGGAGAAAATGCTTCTATCATAAACTATACTTCAAATGCTGCATGGAATGCAGGAGGACCCGGTGCTGGGGTTTATGGAACCTCTAAAGCGGGAGTACATGCCATTACAAGAGCATTGGCAAAAGATCTGGCTGAATATGGAATCAGGGTTAATGCTGTATCTCCGGGTACAATTGATACACCTTTCCATGCTCAAATTAAGGCAACAAAGCCCGAAGTATTTGCTTCATGGAAGAACAACATTATGTTAGGAAGATTAGGCGAAGCGGAAGAAGTAGCTTCAGTAGTTGCTTTCTTAGCAAGTGAAGGTGCATCTTTCATAACAGCAGAAACTATCCAAATTGGTGGGGGTCAGGCATTAGGAATATAAAAGATTTGTTATAGGTACCAACATCGATATAAATGGAGGATTATTCTTTTCATAGTTAGTATAGTAGTTCGTTTGAATTAGATTTCGGGCAGGTTGCTCAACGTCCTGCCCGGATCTTTTCAAAAAACCAAAAAGAGAATCAGTTAAAAAAATGAAAAGACTAGGACTGATAATAATGATTTTAATGCTTGTTACTAATTGTAGCTATGCCCAATCTTTATTAGATGCTGATGGTACTACTGATACCTATGACCTGATAAACTCGGTATTAGCACCTGGTTATGATGTTATAGAAGCACCTGGGATAACAGTTGGTTCTTGCGATAATCATAGTGCTTTTGGCGATCATATTACACAAGTTTTTGATGACTCACTGGATATATATGTTTTTGTATTTCACATCCATGTCGATGAAGACAACGACAGGTGTCAGTATTTTGATCGTCAACGAAATGAAATTAAAACTTATGACAAATCATCTGACAGTCTATTGGGTGTTTTAGGTGAAACTGTTGAGTATAAATGGAGGTTTAAGCTTGATGAAGGCTTTCAACCTTCCAGTAGTTTTACACATATACATCAGTTGAAGTCTGTTGGTAGTCCAGAAGATGGGATGCCTCTAATTACCTTAACACCACGCAAAGGCACTCCTGACAAACTCCAATTGAGGTATGCAGCTACGACCACTCAATCGACCATTCATGAGGTAGAATTAGACCCTCTTAAAGGAGTATGGGTAGAGGCCATTGAACGGGTAACATATGGCGAAGCAGGCATTGGGAGTTATTCTTTATCGATAGAGACTGTTCATGATGGCACAAACTTAATGACATATAGTACAAGTTCATTGAGAATGTGGAAAACAAATGCTGATTTTATTAGACCTAAATGGGGAATTTACCGAAGCTTGAATGATGCAGCCAGCTTAAGAGATGAGATTGTGTATTTCGCTAACTTTAGTATTTATGAAGAAGCTGATGTTATTGATCCCTCAGTAAATATATCAACATCAGCTACTGAATTAAACACTCCAACTTTTGATATCTCAATTCAATTTAGTGAGGATGTAAGTGGATTTACGGAGGGCGATATTGTTGTTACGAATGGTTCTGTGCAAGCAGGGTCACTTAGTTCTTCAAATAGTGTGAATTTTGACGCAACAATTGTACCTGACTTTACCAGCGATGTAACTGTTTATATAACGGTTGGCATTGCTCAGGATGCTGCAGGAAACCTTAATGAAGCCTCGAATCAAATAACAGTTGATGAAGATATAACTGCTCCCGCAGTTGTTATTGCTATTGATGAAGATGAAGCTACTCCGGTTACAAGTGATTTCGGGATTACAATTACTTGTAGTGAAGTAGTTACAGGTTTTGATGAGACTGACATCTCAGTAGAAAATGGCCTTGTGCAGGCTAGTTCATTATCGAGTGTCGATAATGAAGTTTTCACTGCAACGATAGTCCCAACAGCCTCAAGCTCTGATTATATAAGAGTAAATATCAGTAGCGGTGTCGTTCAGGATCTTTCCGGTAATAATAATGAAGCTGCTAATGAATTAAGTGTCCTTTTCACTGTAACAAGTTCTGTTAATAAGCAGACAGAGAGTTGCTTCTCAATATATCCCAATCCGGTCACTGATATTCTAAACATTACTATGGATCATAGTTTTCAAGTAATTGAAGTAGCAATTGTTGAGCTAAACGGAACGGTGATCTATTCCAATAAATATTCTGAAAACGATATAAGATTAGATTTATCTGGATATAATTCAGGAGTCTATATTGTAAGATTAAAAACTAATAGAGAGGTTCTTTATCAGAACTTGTTTATAAGATAAGTATGAAAAATATATTATTTAAAATGCCGCTATTGGATAGTACAGCTATTTATCAAAATTGTGCTGGTAATTTGACATTTATTATTGTAAAAGATAGGCAGATTGGTTGTTTTGAAAAATTATCCTATTAAATAAAACCGCATTATGAAAAGAATTTTATCATTGATTGTCGTGGTCGGAGCTTATCTCATATTGGGACAATCGAGTTTATTTGGACAAAATACTTTGAGTGGAGTTGTAACTGATGCTTCATTAAATGGTGAACCACTAATTGGAGCCAGCATAGCTATTAAAGGAACCATGGTGGGAACTATTTCTGATTATGAAGGTAAATACACACTTATTGCGCCTACTGATACAGGAACGCTTGTTTTTTCATATGTTGGTTATGTAAAGCAAGAACTGAAATTTATCGGAGCCCAGGTAATTAATGTTGAATTAAGTTTTGATGCAGAGGTGCTTGAAGAAGTTGTTGTAGTTGCCTATGGAACCCAGAAAAAATCTCACTTAACGGGTGCTGTGTCATCTTTAAAAAATGATGGACTTGATGAAATTGCAGTGTCAAGAGCAGATCAGGCCTTAGTAGGAAAGCTTGCCGGTGTTCAGGTTTTAAATACCGATGGATTGGCTGGTTCTGAACCTTCAATCCGTATTCGTGGTGCCGCTTCGATATCAGCCAGTAGCGACCCTCTTATTGTTATCGATGGTTTTCCTATGCCAGAAGGTTCGGATGCCATGTCGATGGTTAATATGGGCGATGTAGAATCAATTGAAGTATTAAAAGATGCTGCTTCATCGGCTCTTTATGGTTCTCGTGCTTCATCTGGTGTGATTCTAATAACCACCAGAAGTGGAGCTTCAAAAAAAACGAAGTATAACTTTAAAACGTATACAGGTATTAGTACTCCTATAAAGCTACCTGATATGATGAATAACGTTGAATATCTGGAGCTCCTATACGAAGAAGGCGATAAGCGCATAGCAGATCCTGCAGTAGATGGGGATAGAGCTATTACGCAGAGATTTTACGATGTAACCGACAATGAGAGGCTTGGTTACCTCTTAGCAACTCAGCTTCTTGCCGAACCAACAGATTGGGAAAAGGAAGCTTTACGCAATTTTGGTACAATTAGTAACTATCAGTTAAGTGCTTCAGGCGGAAGTGAAGAGGTTCAGTTTTACGTATCTGGAGGCTATAATTCTGATAAGAGTATCATGAAAAAATCTGAATATAACAAGTTTAGTTTCAGAACGAAGCTCGATGCAAAACTATCAGATAGAATTAAAGTAGGTACTAATTTTGCTGCAAATTATAGCAAAAAAGAAAGACCCGAAGGTGACCTTACAGACTATCAACGCTTTCACAGTTATATTCCGGTATATCACACCGAAGCAACTGCAGCATTTACCGGAGCAACGGTCGGCGACTATGCGCAGGCATCAGATTTTTATGATGCTAATTTAACCGGTATCGGTGTTGATGGAACGGTTTGGAATGAGACAACTAATAGTGCGTGGACAACAAGTCATAATTCACCTGTGTCAATTCGCGATCGTTTTTCTCGATTAGATAATAGATACACTTTGTCAGGCAATGCATATTTATCTATCGACATTCTTAAAGGTCTGAAGTTCACAACTACAAATGGAGTCTATTATTCATATAACGAATACAATGAGAAAGTACAGTCAAATGCCGAAGGCGATGGCGAAATAAACAGGTTAATTCGTGAAATGGATACAGACATCAATCTCTTATCGGAGAATATTCTGAGCTATGATAAATCATTCGGTAATCATAGTTTCAATGTAATTGCCGGGTTTACCGCACAACAAGAAAATATACGTGATAATGAGATTGAAGGTACTGGTTTTGCCGACGAAGAGATTATGCAATTTGATGGGGCATCTAATATTATAAAGGATGGTACCAACTCTTATTATGAAAGACAGGCGATGATGTCGGTGTTAGGTCGTATAATTTACGATTATAAGGGAAAATACCTGGCATCAGTTGCTGTACGTAGCGACGGTAGCACCAAGTTTCCTAAAGGAAATCAATGGGGGGCTTTCCCTTCGGGTTCCGTTGGATGGAGAATCTCTGAGGAAGATTTTATGAGCTCACTTTCTTCTGTGTCGAATTTAAAGATCAGAGCAAGTTACGGGCTTACTGGTAACGACAATATTGCTACTTATTCTTATTTGAATAAAGTAGCCACACTTTATCCAGATGGTGAAGTAAAGGATTATCAATTGGGAAGCGGTATCCTTTCGGGGCTGACCCCAACTGAAAATGCTTTAGGTAATCCGGAACTTTCCTGGGAAAAACTGGAAGAAGTTAACCTTGGTTTTGACCTTGGTTTTGTTAGGAACAGGTATACACTCTCTTTAGAATATTACGATGCAAATTCACTTGATTTGTTACTAACACAACCAGCAATGGATATTACAGGGCATAAAACTGCCTGGAATAATATTGGGAAAGTGAATAATAAAGGGATAGAGATTGAATTAAAAGCAGGGCTTATTAGCAGCGCTAATTTTAGCTGGATAGTATCCGGAAACTTTGCAAAAAATAAAAACACGCTTTTGGCCTATGGTGGTAAAGAATTTGAGGATAATTCCGGAATGAGGAGTGAAAAATATCGAGCTGAAGTTGGCGAGGAATCTATAGTATACTATGGTTTTGAAACTGATGGTATATGGATGACTTACGACGAGGTAGAAGCTGAAGATCCAGGAACTTATTCTGTTTTTTTACCTGCTGCCGGAGGTATAAAGGTTGTAGATCAGGATCTAAATGATACAATTGATTTTAGAGATCGTACAAATATTGGTAGTCCTTTTCCTGATTTTACATGGGCTGTAACAAATACTTTTTCTTATAAGAACTTAGATGCCAGCTTTCTATTCCAGGGATCTCAAGGAGGAGAACTGATAAATGGAAATGCCTCTAATTTTGAACCTATTCGACTTGACAGGGCCTATACTAATAATCGTTGGGTTAGCCCAATGTACCCGGGAGATGGGCAGACTGTTTATGCAACCAATACCTCAAAAGCAGAACTATTGCTATCTGATTACGTTGTCGAAGATGCTTCATACATAGCACTTAGGGATATAACAATTGGCTATACACTGCCGGAGAATATTGCTAAAGCATTGTCCATTAATTATCTGAGAGTTTACGTTTCAGCAAGAAACCTTCTCTATTTAATGGGGGAAAATTACCGTGGTATTAATCCGGAAGCTCGTAAAACCAATAGTGAGTATAATAACCCTCTTGTAGATGGATATCAGCAAGGAGTATTCCCGCTTACCAGATCATTTACTTTTGGATTGGATATTTCATTTTAGCACAAAACATAATAAATCAAATTAGATGAGACACAATATATTTATTATAAGCTTACTGTCAGTAACATTATTATTTACCGGATGTGAAGATTTTCTGACAGATAAACCTGAATCTGTTTTAACATCATCTGACTTTTATACTACTCCTGAAAGAATTGAGGTTGGTGTAATAGGTTGTTATGTTGGGATGAAAAGGATAATGAACGATGAATGGCAATTCACAGAAATAAGAAGTGATAACACCTGTGTTGCACAGGTAAATTCTGGTTCCGACACAAGAGTGAGATTGGCCAATTATGCTCATTTCTCAGTATTACCATCAGAACAGTCAATTCTGGATTATTGGTACAATACGTATCAGAATATAGCCACTGTCAACACCATCTTGCCTTCGGTTCAGGATACTTCCTATATTAAAATCGAAGAAGATAGAGCCGCATACAATGCCGAACTTAGATTTATTAGGGCTTACCACTATTTTACTTTGGTAAATCTTTTTGGCGATATGTTTGAAGTTACTGAAACAATTGGGCCTGAAGACGCATTAAGTATTCCTCGTTCTCCAGTTTTAGATGTATACAATAATATTATTATTCCTGATCTAAAGATTGCAGCCGAGGATGCACCATCTATAGCTGATGCTGGCCGTATTACAGAATGGGCTGCAAAAGGTTTGCTGGCAAAAGCATATATGCATATGGGTGGATTGGAAAACCTTGGTTTAGCAAAAACCATATTAGAAGAATTTGTTATAGAATCAAAATCACCACATGGCCTGTTAGATACAGTTCCGGATATTTTTGATATCACGAAGGAAATGAACAACGAGATTATCTTTGCTATTCGTTATGCAGGTGTTTCTGGTAATGGTTCTCCATTCTTTGAAAATTTTGCTCCATCAGGAACAAAAGATGTATTTCCGGTAGGATCTGCAGGAGGAGATGGAAATAACAACCCAAGCTTCGAACTCATAAGTAAATTTGAAAATGATCTTAATGATTCAAGAAATCAGTTTTTTGATATATACTCACGATCATTTGACGCTCCGTATATCCTAAAGTTTGTAGATTATGGTATGACGGATTACTCTGCGGCAGAGAACGATTGGATTGTTCTTAGATATGCCGATATCGTGTTGTTATATGCCGAGATATTGGCACAGGATGGAAACCATGCTGACGCACATACCTATGTTAACCAAATTAGAGCAAGAGCCGGAAAATCTTTAGTAACAGATCCATTTACCTCTAAAGAAATGGCCTTAGACGAAGTTTATCTGGAACGTAGATTAGAACTTGCTTTTGAAAATCACCGATGGTTCGATTTGTTGCGTATGAATCAATCGTATAACGATCCGAATAAAGCAATGGATATTTTGATACAACATACTTTTCTTCGCGATTGGTATTTTCTTTATGGACTTTATTCTAAAATACCACTACCAGTTCAGGCAAACTATAACAACGATCATTTGCTTTTACCTATTCCACAAGACGAAATAGATGGGAATGCTGAACTGGATATCAAACAGAACCCGGGTTATTAAATCGAAAAAAATTAGCTATGAAATCAATAATAAAAAACAATCCTACCATACTATTTTTTAGCCTTATTGCTGTTGTACTTATAGGGTTTAGCGCATGCGAAAAGGAAATGACAATTGAACCATTAACTCTTGAAGACTATAAGACCGAGCTTAGTATTCTTGTAAGTTCCGAAAAAGAAATTGTTCAAAATACTACCAACGGATATAATGTAGGAGAAATATTTGCCAGTGATTCTGTATTCGAAGTAATTACAGGCGATTACTTAGACTCCCTAATAGTAGCCGAAGATATTATTGCAAAACCTGATGTTACTTATGAAGAATTATTTTATGCAAATTATGCTATAACTGCAGTTGGCAGACGCTTTAACGGCGAGATGTTTATTGCAGACAAAAGAGCACTTAACGATTTAATAGGTGTATGCGATACCTTAAGGGTTCATACACCTGTAGGAACTGCATCTGGTGAAGCTCCGTTTTTAGCAGATTCTACTTTTGTAGTAGCCATTTCTGATGCTAAGATTATTCGTGATGATGGTGCTAATGGTGAATTTGGTCAGGCCTATAAAAGACTTCAGCGTCAGGTTGATGCAGAGCTGGATTCTCTAAATACTGATTTTACAATATATAAAGCCGCAATAAATTAGTAGAAATAGAACACTTATTCGATTTTAAATAAAACATAAGAGAAGAATTATTATTCAATAAACGATAAATGAAATAGAGGATGGGAAGAGGGAGTATTCATAGAATATTTGTGTTAGGACTGTTCATTATAGCTGCAAGTGTAAATTTGTCGGCAAAAGAATATTATATAACAAAACTCGGAGAATTTTATAGTTTACCTGACTTAAATCCAGGTGATGTTGTGATATTAAGAAATGGGGTATGGGAAGACACCTGGCTTGAATTTGAAGGAACAGGAACAGAAAACAACCCTATTACCTTAAAAGCTGAAACTGGCGGAGAAGTGTACCTTACCGGCAATTCAAGTATTGAAATCGGAGGTGAATATTTAATTGTTGATGGATTTGTTTTTACAGATGGGGCTAAATCAAACGGACATGTTATTTCATTTCGATCAAGCTCAAGCAATCATGCCTATCATTGCAGGCTTACTAACACTAAAATAATTGACTATAATCCCTCCAGTTCAGGCACGGAATATAAGTGGGTATCGTTATACGGACAATACAATCGTGTAGACCATTGTCATTTCGAAGGTAAAAACCATGCAGGCGCAACGCTGGTTGTATGGCTTGATGATCAGCCTAATTATCATCAGATAGATAGTAATTATTTTGGACCACGGCCAGATTTAGGCGTAAACGGAGGGGAGACAATCCGAATCGGAACCAGCGACTGGAGTATGTATGATTCTTATACAACAGTAGAAGGAAATTTATTTGAAGGCTGCGACGGTGAGATTGAAATTATTTCGAATAAATCTTGTAAAAACGTATATCGCTATAATACATTCAGAAATTCTGAGGGGACATTAACACTGCGCCATGGAAACAATTGTGAAGTATATTCTAACTTCTTTTTTGGTGCCAGCAATAAAGAATGTGGCGGGATAAGAATTATTGGTGAAAATCATAAGGTATATAACAATTATCTGCAAGATTTACCTGATGATGGATTCCGGGCTGCTATTTCACTTACTAACGGAGTTCCGGATTCGCCATTAAACCGCTATTTCCAGGTAATAAATGCACAAGTTGTAAATAATACTATTGTGAATTGCAAATACCCATTTGTTATTGGAGCAGGTGCCGACGCCGAACTTTCCTTAGCTCCAAAAGATTGTTTTATTGCCAATAATGTGGTGGCAGATTATTCATCTTCAACCAGTAAAATGGTTGAATATATAGATGATCCCGAGAATATGACTTTCCAGAATAATATCATGTATGGAGCTGATTTAGGGATTTCCTCACAAGCTGGTATATTAGAAGAGGATCCGGAACTTATCTTTTCAGATTTATGGAGACCAACAGATCTCAGTAATGTGGTAGATTATGGTGTAGATACTTTTAGCTATGTTATTGATGATATTGACGGACAAACACGAATTACTACAAATGATGCAGGATGCGATCAGATATCTACAGACCCGATAAATATTGTTCCATTAATAAAAGAAGATGTAGGAGTTAAATGGGCGAGTTCACTTAAGGAAGTGAGTGCTACTGATGGAGGCCAGTTACTAAAAACATATATCGATTCGGCTGAAGATGGCGATATTATAGTTTTAACAACATCTGGCGGGGTGTATCAAATGGAGACAAGTGCCATATTATCTGCTGATATAAAAATTAGGGCCGAATATGGTCTTGATGAGAAACCGCTAATAGAAGCAAGTGGAGATGTAGATGAATTCATTCTTTTAGAAGCAAACGCTAATCTTAGTATACAAGAAATCAATTTTAATGGAGGTGGTACAACATCGAATACATTTAAATCTGCTTTTATGAGCTCTTCAATTCTTGATGAGAACGATACCCTCGGTCTTATCTTAAGAGATTGTCAATTCAATGATTTTACAGATACTGAAGGGGGTTATATATTACAATCGACCGTTCCGGTTGTTTTTGAACAATTGATCTTAACAGATGTGCAAATTTTCGATGTTGCTAAACAAGCTTTCTTATTCGAGAATAATTTTCATGCCGATAGTCTTGTGTTTTCGAATTGCAGCTTCATAAATATTGGCAGGGAAATTCTATTAATGGATGTTGCCAGCCAGGGTGATGCCCTTGCCACAATAAACCATTGTACCATCGATAGTGTTGGCTTTGATGGTGCCGGTTATGAAATAATCTCTCTCACAAATACAGATGCTACTATAACAAATACACTTTTTACGAACTCGACAAGTAGTGCAACGTCAGTTACTATTACAGGTGCAAATTCAAGTCTTGATTATTGTCTATTTTGGAATACCGGAGAGGTAAATGCATCAGATGGTGCAAGCATTGGCAGCTCAATTATTCAAGATCAGGATGTATTTTATTCAGACAGAAGCAGGTATTATTTTTCATTATTGCCTGTGTCGCCTGCATTGAGTTATGCTGACGATGGCGAAAATCTTGGTGACCTGTATTGGGATGATCATGGCATATTGGGCAATAATGCATACTTGTCAATGATAGAGTTAGATTACACATCCATCAGTGGATTTGTCTATGATTCCTTTGACTATGAAGAAATTGTAGATGATCCATCTTCTTATGTTGTTACTGTTGAAAAACAAGATAATGCTGCATCGGCAGCTATCGATTACCCTGATATAATTCCTGGCGTATGCACAATTACAGTTACGGCCGAAAATAAAATAACTACAAAAACATATATCCTGTCTCTCAGCTCAGAAAATGGTACAAGTATAAAAGATATTAATAATGAGGAAAATGGCCTTTTCCTTTACCCAAATCCATGTGAAAATATACTTGTTATTGAATCTAAAGATTACGGTTATGCCATTATCTACGATCAGTCTGGCCGTTTAGTTAAGGGCTTGTTAATAGATGATTATTTAACACAACATAATATCTCTGGTCTGCAATCAGGATATTACCACATTGTATATAATATAGCGAATAACTCAGCGAGTAAGGGGCTGATTATTAAATAAATGCTTTAAAAGATAATAATACAATTACTTATAACAAGTACAAGTATTTAAAAATGAGAAATGAATATTTATGTGAAACCATTAAAAACAAACTCTAAACTATTAAAACAAATTCTAAACCATTTGAAATAAATTGGAAACCTCTAAAAACAAATTCTAAACCATTTGAAATAAATTGGAAACCTCTAAAAACAAATTTTAAATTTTAAACTTTAAAAATTAATTATCATGAAAAAGAATGTACTTTTATTAATGTTAAGTTTTGCAGTTTTATCGCTGAATGCGCAGGTTTACACCCATTACTTTGAGGGTCAAACAGCTGGTGCTGATCTTGAAACTCTGGATGATTGGTTTGTTTGTACTAAAGACGATTATAACGGTGGGGTAAGTCCTATATTTAGTGATCAGGATGTGCTCTACTATCTAAACTATGCTGGTAGTGAAATGGGTATGTCTGTAGAGATTGACTCTGTAAATGGTGGTTCTACATTTGGCGACGCAACAAGACGTTACTCAAGTGGATGGAATGTTAGCGGTGATGATACTCTGAAGTTTGATGCTAGCACAGATTACCTTGCTGAGGCTACTTATTATGCAGCATTTTTGATTAAACCTTTAGGCGAGGATTTTGGTTCAATGCGAGACATTTTTCAATTAGAAATGTCACCATCACTTGGTAACTGGTCCAGGTGTCGTGTTTTTATGGATATAATTGATGGCACCGATGTTCAGTTTGGTATTGGTAAAAAAATGGTCCAACTAATGATGGTGATACATGTACAGCATTTGTTGACGGAATTGGAAGCACCTATTTATTAGTGGCGGCTTACGAACAAGTTGCGGGCGAAAGTAATGATGTAGTAAAGCTTTATATTAACCCTGACCCAACCCTGACAGCCGCTGAGCAAACAAACGTTATTGTTTCCTTAGATCTTGCTAATGACTATAGTTCTGATTCTGGTATTCTACCGTTGAGAAATAATATAACTCAACGTGGACATACTGCTGAGATAGGTGGTATTCGTGTTGGTAAAGTCTGGAAAGAGGTACTTCAGGGAGCTGCCGTAACCGGTGTTTCTCTCGACCAGGAAACCTTAACACTTGATGTTGGAGCAAGCGCTACACTTGTTGCTACAGTTGCACCAGAAGATGCCGGAGATGCTTCAGTATCATGGTCAACAAGTAACGAAGCCGCTGCAATAGTAACTAATGGCGTTGTTGTAGCTATTGCTGAAGGTACAGCAACTATTACTGCTACAACCACTGATGGATCGTTTACCGCAGATTGCGCTGTAACTGTTAATGATCCGACTGGAATCTTCGAATTATCAGCAGCTAGTATTTCTATCTATCCTAATCCTTCTTCTGATGTATTTAATGTTGAAAATTGCCAGGGAGCAAACATCAGCGTTTACAGCATCACAGGACAGGAAATATATAACAAGGCAAATGTATCTGATCATGAAGTGATTGGTAACGACTTTGCACAAGGTGTATATATTATTCATGTTGAGAAAGACGAAATCAAAGTTTCAAAGAGACTTGTTGTTAGATAGTTTTTTATAGAGTAGTTATAAGAAAGCTGCCTTGGATTCTTTTCAGGCAGCTTTCTTTTTTCAATTTATCAATCCCATTGTCATGAAACAGTTCCTGGTTTTTTTATTCCTGAGCTTAACAGTATCTGCATTTGGTCAGACTACATATGACAATTTCGATGATTTTGAAGATGCCTGTGAAGCAGCACAACCCGGTGATGAGATCATACTTGCCGCCGGCAGGTATGAACCTGCGAGTATAAAAATGGTAGATGTAGCAGGAACTGCCGCGAATCCAGTTATCATACGGGCCGAACTGATCGGTGCCGATACACTTGATGCTGACACCTTTTTTGAACTGATTCATTGCTCTTATGTAACGATCCAGGGCTTTGTTATAAATATCACCGAGAAATCCACCACATTCAAAATCCAGACATGTAACAACATTCGCATCACCCAGAACATCCTGGATGGCTCAGGGGAGTCCTATTTGAACGATGAGGGTAATCGAAACTCTTCAGTATGGATCAGCATTCAGGGCTACTGGGATGACCCAACCGGACTCAGCCACCATAACCGAATCGACCACAATATTCTACGCAATAAGAAAACCCTGGGAAATATGATCCGTATAGATGGTACCAACGATCTATATGTTTCACAGTATGACGTTATCGAGTATAATCATTTTCAGAACATGGGTCCGAGGGCTACTAATGAAATGGAAGCTATCAGGATTGGTTGGAGTGCCATGTCGGAATCTGATGGCTTTTGCACCCTTTCGAACAATCTCTTCGAGGAATGCAATGGTGATCCAGAAATCGTTTCGGTAAAGTGCAACAAGAATACTATTTCTCATAACACCTTTTTACGATGCCAGGGAACCTTATCCCTGAGGCATGGAAACGAATCCCTGATCGAAGGTAACTTCTTCCTTGGGGAAGAAGCAGAAGGTACAGGAGGAGTACGTGTATACGGCTCTGACCATGTTATAATAAACAACTATTTTGAAGGACTTACAGGCACAAAGTGGGACGCTCCTATTACACTTACCTATGGCGATGCTGAAGAAGGAAGTGGAGGTTTAACTAACCATTTCAGGATCGAGCGTGCATTAATTGCTAATAATACCCTGGTTAACAACCATCATGGAATTGAAGTTGGTTACGACAACCAGACAAAATATTCGAAGCCACCCCGGGATGTAGTCCTGGCAAATAACCTCGTAACATCTGATACAGGAGTATTTGTTACTTATATAAATCCCCCGGACAATATGACCTGGGATAATAATCTCTTTTATGCTACTGATGACGCCAGTATATCAGACGGTGTCACTCTTACAGGAGACGATTATATTGAAGCTGATCCACTACTTGTATGGGATGAGTCCTTATTGCAGTACAGGGCCACAGCAACAAGTCCGGAGTATACACATTCCGGTGTGATCGCTGAGAGTATACAATATGACATTGACGGACAGTTCCGTTCTGCAAACACACAATATGGAGCCGATGAGCACCAGGAAAATCCTGTTCTCTATACTCCTTTGACCTTTAATGATGTGGGACCTGATCTGGGTGAATACATGCAACTATCAGTCCTTTCTATCAGCGCGCCAATGGCAGGAGATACCATTGAGATCTCAGTATCTTCAAATCTTGATTGGGATGTGAGTTCAAATGCCGGGTGGGCAACTATAGATCCTTCTACTGGATCGGGAAGCGCTTCTTTCTCTCTTATGATCGATAAGAACGAAAGTGGTATGATAAGAACAGCCAGCATTACAGTAACAAGTAATAATGCTGAGGAGGGTGATGATATCACCAGTACAATACAAATATCTCAGGCTGAGAAAGAACCTTCTATTCTTACTCTGGATAAATCAGTTCTGTCATTTACTGCAGCAACTGCTAATAAAAGCGTAGCTATAAACTCAAATGTTGATTGGACCGTAGCTACAGAAGCGGCATGGTTGGATATTGATCCGCTTAGTGGAAGTGAAGATGGTACTCTTACGGTTACCGTTGAAGAAAACCAGAGTCGTGCGTCAAGAAACGGTACTGTTACTGTAAGTGGAGATGAACTTGAAGAAGTAATTGCTGTGTCTCAAGAGGGATCAGCCGGTTCTGAGGTAATGCTTACAATCATTGATGCCATTGCATCTACAGAACAAGAAGGTAATATTGCTGACAATGTATATGATGGAATATTAAGCAATCGCTGGTCGGGGGAAGGTGATGGATCCTATATCAGCCTGGAGCTGGAAAAAAAGAGCATCGTATCCTATATTAAAGTCGGCCTCTATAAGGGAGATGAACGTTACTCCTACTTCGATATTCAGACCTCAATAGACGGAGAAGCCTATTACGATGCTCTAAGCGGAATAACATCCGAGATCACAAGTGAGCCATTGGTGATCTACGATTTTACCGATACAACAAGCCAGTTCGTCAGGATCATAGGTCACGGCAATTCCACCAGTGAGTGGAACTCATTTACCGAATTTGAGGTTTGGGGCTGGCCAAAACAAAGCACTGATAGGGTATTGAGATCTAACGAATCTTCCGAGTGGAGAATATATCCCAATCCATCCTCAGATCATCTTTTCCTTCAGGCAGAACCAGGAACCCGGGTTGAGATCCATGATCCTGCCGGAAAGATGCTCAAGGTCCATGAAATGAAGTCTAAACGGGAAGAAGTTCAAACTGGACTTGCCCCGGGAACATATTTCCTGACTTTTAAATCCAGTGAAAGAAGGAGCAGCCATATACTGATCATTGAATAGAGTTATATTTCAATATTGGAAAACCCGCATAAAGTGACCCACTAAAACCGGATCAAACTGAGCATAGCTCACCGGATGAAACTGAACCACCCATAATCGATAGTTAAGTTATCAACAAATGACCAATTTTTGGTTACAATTTGAAGGCAATCCTAATTAACCATTAGAATCAAATCCTTCAAATTATGTCAAACTAAAAACTAGAGATTATGGAAACAAGAAGAATTTTACGAATACACGAATCAGGAAAGAGCCAGCGTTTTATTGCTGAGTATCTTGACATCATTGAGGATAGACATAAACATATGTCCAGTATATTTACTTCCCAGATTCCAGTAGAAAAGTGGTATGAAATCATCGGCGATAAAACTGTCGCCAATGCTATCCTTGATCGCTTGGTTTACTCATCTCACAGGATTGAACTTAAGGGAGAATCTTACCGTAAAAGAAAAAGCAGGAAAAGTGAATAATATTTTATATTTTTAATAAGCTAAAATTGAAAATGAAATATCCAGAAAGCTCATTAAACTTTAAGGTAATTGCGAAAATGCTGGTGTTCTTTTGACTGAATTTATTCTAAGCAATTGAAACTTAATACTTTTAATAACCAAATAACTCATCTGTTATGAAAACAAAAATCATTATTGCGCTGACCATTATTAGTCTTATTGGTATTTCATCATGCGAAAAGGATGATCCAGAATATGATCCCTCAAGTGTAGTTATTGTAGATTACAATATTTATGAAGCTGCTACCTGGGATGCAGATTCTCTATACGTAGTTCCAGATTGGATTAAAGTTGATGCTCTACTTACAATTGAACCTGGAACAATAATCAAATTTCACCCTGGTTCAGGTCTTGAGGTGTGGGAAAACGGTACTATAAAGGCTTTAGGATCCAGCACAGACGGAATCGTATTTACCTCCATAAAGGACGATATAGGTGGTGATACTAACGAGGATGAATCGGGTACTTCTCCAGATGCTGGTGATTGGGATTATATTGATCTGGGCAACCAAAATGGATCACAATTTATATACTGTACCTTTTCCTACGGGGGGACTAGTTCTTATTTCGGCACACTTAACCTTGGAAACAATTATTCAAAAATTGATTATTGCACATTCAAAAATAATGATGCGTACCTAAGCGGGGGTGTTTTTTTATGGCGCATTAACTGCTCATAATGCTGCGGACAATTGTATTATCACAAATAATATTTTTTACAATAATAAAGTCCCGCTTAGTATAGACGGTCACATAAGCATCGACAACTCAAATATATTTAGCAATCCCTCAGATGCAACTCAGAAGAATAAGTATAATGGAATATTTGTACATGGTCAGGATATCATCTCCGGCAGCCCTACATGGGAGGAGACCGAGGTGGCTTACGTAATTCAAGATAGCGGATTCGAGCTATGGGATGAATTTTCTCTTACGCTAGGAGATAATGTAACCCTTAAATTCTATACAGACGGCATGCTTGATATCCAGTCGGGTGCTACGCTGACTAATGGTCAGGGAGCAGGAGTGTTCTTTACATCATTTAAAGATGATAACCTAAAGGGCGATACTAATGGCGATGGAACCGGAACTACTCCAGGAGTAAATGAATGGCATGGCATCTACAACGGTTTAAGTTTCCTTACATGGAACAATATTTTATATTCTTCAAATAGTTATTAGGTTTTTAGCCTACAAATACCTGGAATAGTACTACCAATGTGGTACTATTCCATCTCTTTCAATGTCTCAATTACATTTTGAAATTCTAAGGATATTATGAATAGGATACACTGTGGAAAAAGCGCACATTGTCCGGGATTTCCATAATGCCAACAAATTTCTTTTCAGATTACGATCAAATCCTGGCACCAAAGAAAAAACCACCTACAAAATAAATTGTAAGTGGTTGATTATCACTGTGGGCTTCGGTCACAGTAGCCCGCTTCACAAATTATTATTGGAATAAAAAATCCCGTCACCCCCCATCCCGATATTCCCCCTCATCCACTCCATCCAGGTTCAGACAATTAACATGCACTCTTATTAAGGATTGTTGTATTGTCTCACTTATAAACGGTAGAAGTGCTTATTTTTGGGCGGGTTTTCCAGTATACTTCTTTATTAGATTTTTGCCTGTAACCACGCTGGCAGTGATTACACCATTTAGAGGTGTTAATCCATGAGCGAATACATCTTCACCTGTAAAAAACAAGTTTTTAATTCCGGACCTGGGTGATAAGTCAGGGCTCTCTGCTTTAAGAATATCAAGACCAAACATTGATCCCTGATCGTGGTGAGTTAAGTTTTTAACATCTAATGGAGTAATCAATTTGGTAAAGCTGATATGCTTTACTATACCGGGAAACTTTTCATCCAGGCGATCCCGGTAATGCTGTGTGATCTGTTCCTTTATCTGTGTAAATTCGTCGCTATCCTGCTTCTCTTCATAGATTTCAAAATACCCGTAACTGGTTTCGTGATGTATCTCTGCTGTTTGATACTCGGGATTTTTGTGCTTCTTGTTCAGAAGGGAGGGGAATGAGATTGTTAGATCATCACATACCCAGTCTTTTTCAACAGGATTACGCGACATGGTTGATGGGTCACCAATAATTGTTTTATATGCCGATCGCTTAATTCCAAATGATGAAAGATCACCTTCAAATCCAATCAGTAATAAGAGCATTGATGGAACAGACTTATGTTTCTCCAGTGCTTTGAGTAGTTTAACAGGTCGTGCGTAATCCGGAATGAGATTAAACATAGTTTCTTTCATACCAATAGAACTTATGACAGAGTCTGCATAAAGCTCGGTTCCGTTCTCTGTCTTTACTCCTATAGCCATTTTATCCTTCATCATTATTTCTGTCACCCCCGATGCCTGTCGTACTTTGCCACCCTTGCGTTTAATTGTGGCAACCAGGGCATCTGTCAATGCACGTCCTCCACCGTCCGGATAAAACATCCCGTTAAATTGCATATTCTGAGCATAGGCATAGAATGGAAACGGAGTCTCATCAAGTGCTATCCCGAAATAATGGGAGAATGACAAGAGGATGGCCCGCAGTTTTTCATCTTTAATCTTTAAAACATTATCTACCACTTCAGTTGTAGATTTATCCATGTGAGGCAGAATTTTAAATGCCCGGGAGAGCCGAAACATAAACCTGGAAACCTTTGCGGAATACATTTTTGGAAGTGAAAACATACCTGCCTTTTTTTCAAGGATATCCAGGTACTTAAAATAAATATCGATCTGCTTACCCTCTCCAGGGAACTCAGCCTTCAGCTTTTCTAATAATTTACTTTTGTCATTCACGAAGGTAAACTGGTAGTCCAGATCAGGAAAATATTTAACCTGGCATTCATGGTCCAGGGGTGAGAAAGATATTTTTCCCTCCGAAAGAGTTTTCAAAAGCCGATTATCTATACTGGTATCGGAATAACCGCATACCCATTGTATAAACGGAGACCATGTCCAATTACCGGTCTTTGGTTCCGTATAGGTATTCATCGCACCTCCTAAAAACGGATTCTTTTCCAATACCAGTACCTTATAATTTTGCAGTGCCAGTGATGCAGCACACGATAAACCACCAATACCTGAGCCTATTACAATCGAATCAAATTTTTCTTCTGCTGCCATAATTAGAATTATTATTCTGTACTATTGATAAATGGATTAGCGCGAGTCGATCTGAATATAATACTCCCGAAATCCTGGACCATAGGTTTAGTTAAAATTAATACTATAAATTTACTAAACCTATAACAAAACAATCAAGACGCAAATTCAGTGCGCAATTCAAGGCCAGGGTTATATGGTTCGCCGGGATAGGGATTGATAACACAAGTTACAATTCCCTATTCCGGTCATCCCCTCCATCTGCTCCATCCCGGTTCAGACAATTGACAGGTAACAAATCCCGTCACCCCCAATCCCGGTCATCCCCTAATCTGCGTAATCCAGGTTCAGTCAATTGACATGAACTATTATTAGGGAATAGTGTAGTGGCTCACTTTTGAAAAGCAGAAGTGGCTATTTGTGAGCGGGGTTTGCAATAACAGAGGAATCAGACAACTTCATTACTATTCATAAAGAAGTCTAACTTTCAACCCCTTTTCAATCCAATAAAAAAAGGAGTCAGATCATTTAAATCTAACTCCCTCTCCTTCAATTGTGGGCCCACCTGGGCTCGAACCAGGGACCCCCTGATTATGATAGGGGTGTAAGGTCAATTTTAGGATTACACTGATTTGTATAGGTTGTCATACTCTATCATTTACGATTTTTACTTTACATACATTATCACTGGTTTTCATAAAACCTGGCGGAATACCTGGCGAATTTTTAATGACCCTGATTTCACACATCATAAGAATTCACAAGATTGAATTATTAATCCCAAATGTACTTTCTGAATCAAGCCCGTCAAGTGGAAAAAACGGTGCCACTGACCACCCTTAGCCGGAATATGGCATCTAATGTAAGATACAGAACGCCTGAATCTTAAATGGGATAATGAGAATCGGCTTGAAGTGGTCAAGCCCTCCGTTTTTTCCAGCATGCCGGCTGCATACACAAAAAATTGTTCAATTACTTGACTTATATACTAAAATGATATACTTTTGTGATATACTAAATAAATATTATGAAAACAGTATCATTAAAAATAGATGATTCGATCTTCGGAGAAACTGAAAGAATTCTATCGAGATTAAAAAAGCCTCGAAATAGATATATTAATGAGGCATTAGATAATTATAACCAAATTCAAAGTCGAAATTTACTTGAAAAGAGACTTGAAAAGGAGTCTGATTTGGTGAAGAAGGATTCAATGGATGTTCTTAAAGATTTTGAGGAGATTGATTATGTCGATTAAACAATTCGAAATTTGGATTGCGGATTTAAATCCCCAAATTGGAACTGAACCAGGTAAAACACGGCCAATATTAGTGGTGCAAACTGATTTACTCAATAAAATCCCACACCCCTCTACAATAATTTGTCCAATAACTACAAATATTATAAGAGGAGCTGAGGTTTTGAGAATTCACCTAAAAAAAGGCATGGCAAATGTTAATCAGGATTGCGATATTATGATTGACCAAATAAGAGCTATTGACAATAAAAGATTAGTAAAGAAAATTGGATCCTTGCCGAACAATTTGTCAAAATTAGTGAAGGAAAATATTTCAATACTAATTGATATCTAAAAATGCACGACACCATAACAATGAACTGTGCTAAAATCCAAGCAAAATTCAAGAAAAATTTGGGTTTACACTTCTAAAGTTTTCATCATATATTAATCCCGATTTGGCTATC
>Ga0307990_1000200_pt1 | contig 57971 bp, 51 predicted proteins | sample EllFjometagen129_FD_203168 | JGI IMG/M metagenome (GOLD analysis project Ga0307990, IMG submission 203168) | Marine microbial communities from Ellis Fjord, Antarctic Ocean - #129 | ecosystem: Environmental > Aquatic > Marine > Unclassified | place: Southern Ocean | collected 2014-10-08
TCTCTCCCCTCCTCTCCAGGTGCCAGGTATATATACTGAATTCTTTGAACAAAGATGAATTGATTTACCTGGTTGATCATGCTTTAAAAAAAGACGCTTACCTGAAAAAGATAAAGGTGAAGGTAGAAGAGTACGAGGCGATGCTTCAGTATTCAGGCGGAGATGCGAGAAAGCTATATAATACACTGGAACTCGTATTGCGTTCAGAGAATGCTTCAAGCAATGATATAATTGTAATAACTAACGACAAGGTGAAGGAGCGCTTGCAGCAAAACATGGCCATTTATGATAAAAATGGTGAGCTGCATTACGATATTATTTCTGCCTTCATAAAATCTATCCGTGGTGGTGATCCCGATGCTGCGGTATATTGGATGGCCCGCATGCTTGATGGTGGTGAAGATATTAAATTTATTGCCAGGCGGCTTGTTATACTTGCCGCAGAGGATATTGGACTGGCAAATCCCAATGCCCTGCTGATGGCGAATTCATGTTTTCAGTCCATTCATGTAATTGGTATGCCGGAGGCCAGGATAATATTATCTGAAACAGCCATTTATTTAGCTACTTCTCCCAAGAGCAATTCCTGCTACCGGGCCATAGATGAGGCCCTGGCTGAAGTGAAGAAAAGCGGAAATTTGCCTGTTCCACTTCACCTGAGAAATGCACCTACCAAGCTGATGAAAGAGATTGGTTATGGTAAAGATTATAAGTATGCCCACAGCTATGATGGTAATTTTATTGCCGATCAGTTCCTCCCTGATGATTTACAGGACAAACAATTTTATGCGCCGGGAAAGAATTCCAGGGAGAAGGATATTCAGGAGAATCTGAAACAGGCATGGAAAGACAAAAAGAATTATGACAAACAAGATTAATGAATTTGACCTGGGTAAGTATTTTCCGGGTATTGAAAAAAGTAGTTTTAACAACTTCTTCCTTTTCGCGGGTCCTTGCGTTGTAGAGGACAGGGAGATGGTCATGCAAACTGCAAAACGCATTAATGAGATTGCAAGGAAGCTGGAGATTCCTTTTGTATTCAAGGCATCGTACAGGAAAGCAAACCGTTCACGAATTGATTCATTTACAGGTATTGGTGATAAGGATGCTTTAAACCTGCTGGCTAAGGTGAGTGAAACATTCAATGTACCGGTAATCACAGACATACATTCTGCCTCTGATGCCAAATTTGCAGCTGCCTATGTCGATGTTTTGCAGATTCCGGCTTTTTTGTGCAGACAGACAGACATTCTTATTGCTGCAGCAAAAACGGGTAAGACCGTTGCCATAAAAAAAGGACAATTTCTTTCCCCGGAAGCCATGCAGTTTGCTGTAGATAAAATAAGGGAATCTGGAAATGACAAAGTGATGATTACTGAACGGGGATCCATGTTTGGCTACCATGACCTGGTCATTGATTACAGGGGAATTCCTGTCATGCAATCTTTTGATGTTCCGGTAGTACTCGATATTACTCATTCACTTCAGGAACCCAATCAGAAGTCTGGTGTAACAGGCGGGAGACCAGAGATGATTGAAACCATTGCTCGTGCAGGGATTGCAGCAGGAGCAGATGGGATTTTCATTGAAACTCATCCTTCGCCTGAAAAAGCGAAATCTGATGGAGCCAATATGCTTCCGCTGGATCAATTAGAGGATCTTCTGACAAAATTAGTAGCGCTGAGAAGAACTATACTTTCTTTTTAAGCGTTAGTATTAGAAATAACATTTGTATGAAAAACCTATCAATACTCATAGCACTTACATTTTTATCTTCCCTACTAAGCGCACAAAACATAGATGATATACTGGCAAAAACCAATGCAGCTATTGGTGCAGATGCCAGGGCAAAGATTTCGTATATGCAGATCGGCGGTTATGTAGTTATGACCGGAACAGAATCCAGGATGCCATTCAAGCTACAGCAGGCAAATCCAAATAAAATAAGAATTGAGACCACGGTATTCGGAATGAAGGTCATACAAACCTATGATGGAATTAGTGCCTGGATGCTGAATCCATTACAGGGTATGGAAGCCAAAAAAGCAGATACCGAAGACATGGCATTTATCTCCGCCACAACTGCAATTAACGGTCCATTTATTGGACGCGCTGATGAGAGAACACCTAGTTATGTCGGGGCCAAAGAATACAAAGAAAGTTCCTGTTATGTGCTTAGGATAACAAAAACTATGGAGGAACATATTGATTATTATATAGATAGCACAACTTACATGATCGATTATATCAGGTATGAATATAAAAAGAACGGAGGTTGGTATAGCATGGAATATAAAGTTGAGAATTACAGCGATTTTGAGGGAGCGAAATTCCCGGAGGAGATCACGGTCTATATCAACGGCGTGGAGATGACATCTCTCTTTGTAACAAAAGTGAAAGTTTTGACAGAGATGGATGATAAATTATTTAAGAAGCCATTATACTAAAAGCAAAAACGGGGATTTCTCCCCGTTTTTTTTTGTAAGCAGTCCTGTAAGCCAGGTTCTGTATCCCAACACAAAATCGGGATCTCTATCATTTATCTAAGCGGCCTACCCCCCGACACGAGCGGGTCGCTCTTAACTGTCGGTATACATGGCCTTTCACCCCGTAAGACAAGCAGCTATAACGGTTACCCGCTATACTGGTGGGCTTTTACCCCACCTTCTCACCCGTTCTCCACAAAAGCAGAGTGGTTATTTTCTTCCCTGTTTCTATACCCTCACGGATATCTGTCTTTCAGCAGTACGGTACCCTGTGTTGCCCGGACTTTCCTTCCCGATTTGCATCGAGACGATAGAGCGGACTGCTTATTAGTTGCAAAGATACACATTTAGTTAGATGATCACCATTGTCGCTCCGTAGCCATACTCTTTAAAGGAGGTATCCTGGTAGCGCACCTTTTTATATTCAGTGTCGAGAATTTTCCTAAGCTCATACTTGAGTTTTCCGTTTCCAACCCCATGAATAAAAACAATCCTTCTGTTTTTATGAATGATGGCAGTTTCAAGTGTGGTTCTGAATCTGGATAGCTGAATATCAAGTATTTGAGCATTATCCATGTTGGAATGATCATCTACAAGATTTTCAATATGAAGATCGACTTCTTCAGGGCCTCCTTCTACAACGACCTTCTCCTTCTTCTTAACATCTCCTTTACTTAGCATTGCTTTTTTAAGTTCCTCAGGATCAATCAGCATCTTTTCCTCTTTTGGAGCTTTCCAATCGTGAATGGTAAACAAAATTCCCTTTTCGTGGAAATAATCATTCTCTATTCTTCTGCCTGCATCATACATTTCTGCTGCCTGGAATTTAACAAGCATATCTATAGGCGCCAGGTGTCGAAAGGGTCCGTGGTTATACAAAATGATTTGGATACTGAAGTTTTCTTCATCGCTAAGCTGACTTGGTTGGTAATTTCGTAAAAGAATTTTTATACCCGGCTCCAACTCACCCTGGTGGTAAATAACTTGCTCTCCTTCCTTCTCACTGGAAATGACATATTTAAGAAAATATGAGGAGCTGTTGATGAGGTAAGTAGAAAAACCTGAACTGGTTTCCTCAGGCATGAAGGCAAAGATAATTTCCTCATCATCCACCTGTGTTTGTTCATTGATTAATACCTGTGGTATTTCAATTTCCCTATTTGCTGTCTGATAAACTACCGCTGGCTCTTTTTCTCCACTGTAATTGCCACCACTCAGCACAAGGTCCTTTAATAATACAGGAACCTCAAAGCCATCTTCAATTTGCACCAATGCTTTGTTTTTATCTATAATCCCGACTACTTCTCCGCTTCCTGTATCATTAAGGAATTTGACCTTATCTCCAACTTTAATTTTCATTTCTCTTATTTTGTACAAATTTAGCTAATTTTGCTTGCCCAAAACGTAAAAATGTCAAAACCGGTTTCTATATCGATCGCTGAGTACAATTATCAACTTCCCGATGAAAGAATTGCTAAATATCCCCTTGCTTTAAGGGATCATTCCAATCTTCTTATTTATGAGAATGGAAAGATTTCAAAGAAGCAGTTTTTCAATCTCACTGATTTGCTTGATGCCAATGATCAACTTTTTTTTAATACTACACGGGTTATACAGGCAAGACTGGAATTCTCGAAATCCACAGGAGCAAGAATAGAAATATTTTGTCTTGAGCCCTATTTACCAGCTGATTACCAGGTTTCTTTTGCTTCCTGCAAAGCTGTGGAATGGAAATGCCTGATTGGAAATGCAAAGAAATGGAAACAGGGTAAACTATCCTTTATAATTGAGATATCAGGCATCCAGGTACCCTTTCATGCGGAGAAAGTTGGAATGGCAGAAGATAAATATATCGTAAGGTTTAGCTGGGACAATGAAAAGTACACATTTGCAGAGCTGCTGGAGAGTGCCGGGAGCACTCCTATTCCACCCTATTTAAAGAGAGATGCAGAATTGTCTGATGCAGGAAATTATCAGACTGTTTATGCGCAATTCAACGGATCAGTTGCAGCACCCACAGCCGGACTTCATTTCACAGACAAGATATTAGAAAGCATTAGCAAGAAGGGCATAGATACAAATTATCTAACGCTACATGTTGGGGCCGGTACATTTATTCCGGTGAAGGAAGAAAATGCGGTCATGCATAATATGCACGAGGAGTTGGTAACCGTAACAAAAGAGCTATTGCAGTCGGTACTGGAAAAGAAAAGGAAGATTGCAGTTGGAACCACGAGTGTCAGAAGCTTGGAATCATTATATTGGCTTGGAGTTCAAACTATTGAAGAAGAGGGATTTAGTTTTGAAGACCTGGTACTTCCACAATGGCTGGCTTATGAATTGCCCCAGGATTATTCACTTGAAGTATCGCTAAATTCACTGCTGCGAAAAATGGAAGAAAAAGGTTTAGAATCCTTCAGCTTCTATACCCAAATAATGGTCACGCCTGGGTATATATTCAGGGTGATAGACGGCTTGATCACCAATTTCCATCAGCCCAAAAGCACCTTGTTGTTATTAATAGCAGCAGTTGTTGGGGACGATTGGAAAAATATTTACCGATTCGCCATGGAGAATGATTTTCGCTTTCTGAGTTATGGAGATAGTTCCTTGTTATTGAAGCAATAAGGAACCCTTAGACTATATACTTCGACTATATACTTCGACAACAAATTTCGATGACTCAGCATAATACCGAGGGACCGATGGAAGAAATTTGAATAAATTTAGCATAGAATTAAATTTAAGTAACATAAAACAAGCTGATTATAAGATTTAATTGTAGCTTTGTAGTTCATTAAAAATTAATACCATGAGTAACGGAACAGTAAAATTTTTCAACAGGTCTAAAGGTTTTGGATTTATAACCCCGGATGAAGGCAACAAAGATATATTTGTCCATCAAAACGGATTGGTTGATGAAATAAACGAAGGAGACAAAGTAAGCTATGATGTGGAGGAAGGTCCAAAAGGATTGAACGCATTGAATGTCAAAATAATATAGATATATTTTTGATTTTCCAGCATTCCATAGCCTGTCTTAGTTGATGGGCTTTTTTTTTGTTTCAAAGTGTCTTACGCTGAAGGAAGAGAACAATATTTAGTGGGCCTAATTCCCGAGTACCCAAAGTTCTACTTGTTCGGAAGAACGCCAGTGCTGATCTCTATTTGTTTTTTTAGAAGCAGCTTTCACTGTTTTTCTTAAACATTTTTCCAATTTAAATCTCCCACCTTCATCTATTTCCTTCTCAATTGGATGCTCTTTTGTCATTTTTGTTATTTGGGCTAAATTCGAAAATATGACTACAAGTTTTCCTTCGGGTAAAAGCCTTTGTTTTGCTTCTGCAAAAAAATCAGGGAACAGGTTTTCATTGTAGTATATAGCTTCATCAAGTTTATCCAAATCATGAGATTCAGGCAACCAGGGAGGATTAAAAACAATCAGTTCGGTCTGTTTTTCCCACTTGCCAAAAAGATGTCCAAAATCTAACTCTATCTTTCGAGACAACTTTGTGTCGCCCATAAACTCTGTTAAACCAACAATAGCATTGGGATTTGTATCTGTTCCAAAAACTTTTTGAAAGCCATGCTTCAGCATTAGTAAAGAAAGTACTCCACTCCCAACTCCAACATCTATTGCTGTCTTTTTAGGTCCTTCGTAACGTTTCAACCAATTGTCAAAGAGAATCAAATGATCGAAACGAGTAGGAAAGTAAGTACCGTAAAAAGGGTGTACTTTATTTCGCAGGACAGGAATAGAAATCCCATTTTGATACCACTGCCAAGCACTATTTAGTCCTTGTACCTGAGGAAAAGTCAACAAGAATTCGCTGGTTTCAGGATAAAATTTCTCCAACCATCCGATCACTGGAGATTTATCTACTGCCAATTTATGATTGACAATCTCTATTAATATAAGATTTGATAACTTATGATATTCTGAGCGATACTCGCGTTGCTCCTGAAAAGTGTTATTTGGAAATTTTTTATTCAGGTGCGACTTTAACTCCTTAAGAAGTGTCAATCCATTATTATAATATTCTTTTATTAATACCTGATTACCGGCTTCTAATGCTTCAATCGTAAGCTGGATATCCATCCCACGTTTATAAAATTCGGTTTTTTTTCCAGGTGCAATAGGTTTCGGCTTGTTTACCTCTATTTCCATAATCGTAGATTGCTTGTCCTTTCACACAAAGGTATGAAATCCTTTCTGCAGATTCCTGCGATTTATATAGTTAACTTAACGCTATAATATATCTCTTAACAATCCTGCAAATTCCTCTATATCCTCTTCTGTAGTATCAAATGAGCACATCCATCTTACTTCGGAAGTATCCTCATCCCACACATAAAAGAAGAACGCCTCTTGCAGTTTGGGAATTACTTCTTTGGGAATTATGGCGAATACAGCATTCGCGTCTACTTGCCTGGTTACCGTGACACCGGGAATATCTTTTACGGCGGCATAAAGCTTTTTCGCCATGGCATTGGCGTGTACGGCAAGCTCCTTCCATAAATCATTTTCGAGAAAGACATCAAATTGTGCGGCGATATAGCGCATTTTTGAAGCCAGTTGCATGCCCTGTTTCCTTCTGTATTTGAAATCGTTACACAAATCTTTATCGAAAAATACAACGGCTTCACCATACATCATTCCGTTCTTTGTTCCGCCAAATGAAAGCACATCAACCCCTGCTCCACCTGTTATCTCATAAAATCCTTTATCCAATGCAACTGCAGCATTGCTTATTCTGGCTCCATCCATATGCAGGTACATATTGTTCTGATGGGCATAGTCGGCAATAGCTTTTATTTCATCGATTGAATAAAGAGTTCCTAGTTCTGTAGTCTGCGTGATAGATATAATTTTCGGTTGGGCATGATGCTCAAATCCAAAACCATGCATATGCTGCTTGATGAGGTCAATAGTGAGCTTGCCATCAGGTGTGGCAACAGTAAGTAGCTTACATCCTGAGAATTTTTCTGGAGCTCCACACTCATCCACGTGGATATGGGCAGTATCAGTGCAAATAACTGCATGGTATGACTGCGTTACCGCAGACAATCCCAATACATTTGCTGCTGTACCAATAAAGACGAAAAAGATCCCGGTATTATTTCCAAAAATATTTTTCATTTTCTCCGTTACAGCAATAGTATATTGGTCATCACCATAGGCAATTTCATGTCCGCCATTGACCTTAGCCATTGCTTCAAGTATTGCAGGGTGTACGCCTGCATTGTTATCACTTGCAAATCCTCGTTTTATACCAGTCATTGTTTGTTTGTTTTAAAGTCGATTTTGTATTGATCGATGCATGCATCGACAGTACATATTAGCCAGTTATACAAACTGGCGCACAGCTACTTAGAATTGTTCATCATAGTTAGTCCAGAGATCGTCTCCGAGTTTCCATGCTTTATTTACCACCTTATCTCCCCACATCATGGTATAATCAGTAAGGTAGCTGTTCAATTCTTTTTGATTTTTCGCTGTATAGAGTTCCAGGGCTTTCTTTTCAAATGAAGCTTGATTTTCAAAGAGTTCAGCTTGCCAAACGTCCCAAACATCGTTTACGTCATATCGCATTTCACCCCAACGCTGTGCTGTAAGGGTGCCCAAACGGTTAAAGGCCCACCAGGCCGATGCTGTCGTATATCCATTTGGTCTTCCCGGTGTTTTATATGAATCAGGAAGATCTGAAACTGAGCAATATACCGGGATGTATATTGAAGTAGAAACATTGTCTTGTGCCAGCCAGGCAACACCACCGATTTCATCTGGCAACCAGGATCTGCATTGAATAATTGTTGCGTACATGGTGTACCACCTTGCGATCGTTCTTTCGCCTCTCCAACCCCATCCACCATTGATCTTCATCAATTTATTCATGTCATAGGGAAGATGCGGATTGGCCAAAGGAGAGATAAGCATGTGTCCACTGTCGTCAGCCACAGTCATATCTTTCGTCATGTCAAAATCAGTTCCCTCGTAATAATCAGAAAACATTTCCACCAGTTTTTCCAGTGTTATTTTCTCATCCGGTTCTACTGAAAAAGGATAATTTTCTGCATTCGGGTCCAATTTAAGTGAAGGAGCTGCAAGGTCAAATACTCTCCATTCTCTTCTTCTTGAGGCCAATGATGTTCGACTCCCCGGTGCATAGGCATAACAAAATCTAAAAGTTTCACCTTCTGTCCACCATCCATTCTTCTTAGCTAGCTCAAAAATATTTTCACTGTACATAAAATGATCTGTGTCATTAATATTGATCTCTTTTATGGTGCTTGCATTTGCATTAATAGAAATATGTTTATCAGGGACCCTTTGCGCTGCCCATACTGCGCCAGTTTCACCTTTTCCCTGTCCAACAATTTCCAGGTGCCAGACTTCATTTTTATCAGCTATGGTAAGGCATTCACCATAATCGTTCCATCCATATTCTTTCAAAAGATTGCCAGCTAATTCAATAGCATCCCTGGCAGAGGAGCAGCGCTCCAGCATAAGTTTGCAGAGTCGCTGACAATCGATTAATCCCTTCTCAGACTTCAGTTCTTCTCTTCCCCCGAAGGTGGATTCACCTATGGCCAATTGTTTCTCATTTAAAGAGGGATAAGCAGTATTCAGGTATTGAAAAGTATTTTTCACCTGAGGTATTTCACCGATAGGATTGTGCTGGTAGGAAGGCATAGCAAGTGAATCGGTAGGAATCCTTTTGTACATGGTAACAGTTGCTTTTGCACCGTGTTTTTTTGCCGGGACAATATCCATCCACGATCTTGTTCTGTGGCTATCGTCTGTGTGTGAAGTTATTACAGATCCATCTATCGTTGCTAAAGATCCAGCTGTAATGGAAGTGCAGCCATCAGGATAGCCACCTTCCCAGTCTGGATGTTGTGCCAATAGTAGTGCGTATGTTAGGGCTAGGAGTGATAGAATACTGAAGAATTTTTTCATGATTTTTGCTTGTGTTTGCTTTTGGATTTCAAAACTAATAAAATATTATGATGAAAGATGTTTTTAGTAACAGACATTACACTACTGGGAAGCTCGGAGGTATGTGATGAAGGTAATACAGACATTATGCACCTGGGGAACTATTCTTTATGAATAATTACCCCAACTATTGAGTGTCAGGGTGAGTTTTTTAAAGGGTAAATCTTGCAGCGTTGAATCATCTGATTTTAATTATGCATCGACCTTAATACTACCTGAAATACCATTGATAAGGTATATTGATATTTTCATCATTTAATTCCATCTTTTCCTGCAATCTTTCGTACATAAGTACAGTCACATAAAAGTACCATGATTCTATTTCAGATTTATGTTAAAAAGTTTAACAAAATTCCGTGTTAGGAGAAATTATTGTATTTTAAAAAAAAAACCAAAACAACATTCCTTTATGAAAAGATTTTTACTGCTCATCGTAATTGCAGCTATGACTATTGGAGTTCTTGCGCAGGCTCCACAAAAGTTTAATTATCAAGCTGTTGCCAGAGATGCTTCCGGGGTATTACTAAAAAACTCTAATTTGACTATCCGTATAGGTATCCAACAAAATACAACTACAGTCTGGCAGGAAGATCATGATGTAGTGACCAATGAATTTGGACTGTTCACATTGGAAATCGGCGGATCATTGGCAGAAAACGGATCAGGCAGTGTCGGTTCATTTGAAGATATTGATTGGGGAGCCGGAGTTTATGAAATAAATATCCAGGTAAATGATGGAAGTGGATTTCAGGATTTAGGGGATAAGGAACTGTTATCTGTCCCCTATGCTTTATATGCTGCCAGCGGTGTAGATGATGCTGACCCGGATCCTTCGAATGAGATTCAGACTTTAACTTATAATTCAGCATTACTGGAATTATCAAATAGTGGTGGAAGCGCTGATTTAAGCGATTTGATCAATGACCTGGATGCAGACCCGGAGAATGAGTTTCAGGATTTGATGTTTTCATTGGGTAGAATAAGCTTGTCCGATGATCCAACTACTACAAGTATTGATATAGATAACAGGATTGAAGATATCAGTGGTTGGGGACTATATGAAGATACTATTCTCACTACCAGGCCAGTAGCAATTGTTACAAAAGAAGCACAGACAGAAGAACCATTATTTGAAGTTAGAAATGACCTTGGTAATCCTGTATTTGCTGTTTTCAATGATGGAGTGATGATTTATGTTGATGAAGATAAGAAAGGTGTGAAAGGTGGATTTGCAGTTGGTGGATACAATGCAAAAACAAAAGGTATTACCCAGGAGTATTTGCGGGTTACACCTGATTCAGTCAGGGTATACGTGCCTGAATTACCTTATGACGAGCAGAAAATGGGTGGCTTTGCTGTTGGCGGTTATGATACCAAAACAAATGAAGTTATAGCCAATTATATGGAAGTAACGAAGTCAAATACAAATATTTATTTTGACACAGTAGAAACAAAAGGAGTAAAAGGTGGATTTGCAGTTGGTGGATATAACGCACCGGGAAAAGCAGGAGTTAATCAATTAATGTCACTTACCCCGGAAAACTACCTGATTGGAGAGAATGCAGGTATGAGTTTGACAACAGGTTTGTATAATTCTTTCTTAGGATATGAAGCTGGAACAGAAAATACAACTGGCTCAAATAACGTTTTCATTGGTCGCAAATCTGGCGTGAAAAACCTGGGGGCAGATGAAAATACTTTTGTTGGAAATGAAAGTGGATACAATACGATAGATGGACATGGTAACGTTTACATAGGCAACCAGTCCGGATTTGATAACCGCGCTGGATACTTCAATACTTTTGCGGGTTATCAGAGTGGATATGCCAATACTTCTCATTATAACTCCATTTTTGGTTACCAGGCGGGATTTAACAAGACAGAAGGTAAGAGCAATACTTTTATGGGACACCAGGCAGGATATGGATATCCACTTGGTGGTCCCGGTAATACAGGAGCAAACAATGTTTTTGTTGGGAAAAGCAGTGGATTCAGTAATACCTCCGGTTCTTCCAATGTTTTTATGGGAAATGGCGCCGGTTATAGCAACCAGATAGGAGAGAATAATGTATTTATGGGAACTTCTGCAGGTGGAAGCAATATAGGTGGTAGTTCAAATGTTTTCATGGGTAATACATCTGGTAATAATAACACATCAGGTGAAAACAATGTTTTTATTGGAAGAGCGGCAGGGTATGCAAATACAAGTGGTGTTGCGAATGTGTTTATTGGAGATGCTGCAGGATATTCTAACACACTTGGATCTTACAATACTATTTTGGGTTACCAGGCAGGATATAGCTTGACTGGTGGATTAAATTACTGGGAAGGAGCATATAATACCATCATAGGATACGAGGCCGGAAAAGCCATAAAAAAAGGTTTTAAAAATATTTTGATTGGCTATAGGGCTGGCTATAGTATCAGGGATAACAGGTATAATATTATAATTGGAGAACAAGCTGGAACTAATCTTGAAGGAGTACTCGGGGAAGAACTGATCGGGCAGTCAAATATTCTAATGGGTTATAGAACAGGTGTGGGCCTTACAACAGGTTCCTCAAATATTATGTTGGGACTAAATTCAGGAACAGATTGTTCTATTGATGCTGAGGATAATGTTTGGATAGGAGTTGCATCAGGGCGTTCTTCAGCTAGTTCCAGAAGTGTATTTATTGGCGAAAGTGCTGGATACGGCGAAGATGCTGATGATAAGTTAGTTATACAGACTGGCTATACTGGTAGTGATAACGCGAATAATGCGCTTATCTACGGAGATTTCTTTAGTAAATATCTTATAGTTAACGGTCGCTTTACCACATCAACAAATTCCAGCTATAATTATGCAGCTACGTTTAAGAATGATGGTAATTTAGAATCCAGGTATGGAGTACGTGTTCAAGCTGGTACTGACGATGCAACTGGCACAAACTATATGTTTGATATTTATGATGGAGATGGCAGTTATCAAGGTGGCCTTTTACTTATAGATGGCTCGGTTTTTCTGGCAGGAACATCGGATATCCGGCTAAAGAAGGACATTGTCAATACCAGTATTAATGCTGTTAGTTTGCTCGAGAATCTTAGAGTAGTGGACTTCAGTTACATAAAAAATCCCGGGGTAAGGCATACCGGTTATATTGCACAGGAGGTAAAAGAAGAATTTCCAGAAATGGTAAATTACAATGAAATGGAAGATGTATATACAACATCTCCCTCAACACTTATTCCTGTATTGCATAAAGCCATACAGGAACAGCAAGCACAAATCGAAATGCTAGAAAAGAGGATTGCCAAGTTGGAAGCGAAGTAGAGATGAGTGATGATTGCATGACTACCTTTCGATAGGCAGTATGATTGGTGTAAGATTTTGAAGAGAGGCCGTTCAGATGGAACGGCCTCTTTTTTGTTACTGGTTAGGTGGTAGAGAAGGACTTGAATTTGTTGTGAGATTGATATATTTGTATATCAATTCATTTTCATGAAAAACAGTAAGAAAGAGAGTAGATATATTCGTTTGTTTGAGCAGCTTATGGAGCTTTGCACAAAACAAGGCACTCCCCTATCCCGAATGGCAACTATAGCAGCTGTACTACATCATAAAATGGAACATTTCTTCTGGACCGGTTTTTATTTGTTAGAAGAGGGAGATTTATGTGTTGGGCCCTACCAGGGACCTGTGGCCTGCCAGGTGCTGGAAAAGAGCAAAGGTGTCTGCTGGGAAGCTGTGGAAAGGGATTCAGCAGTAATTGTTCCGGACGTAAGTCATTTTCCCGGCCATATTTCATGCGATCCCAGGTCAAAGTCCGAAATAACGCTTCCTGTTAAGGATAAGAAAGGGTCAATAATGGCCGTATTGGACATTGATGCAAAGGAGGTCGAAATGTTTGATGAAGTAGATGAGAAAATGTTGAAACAAATTGTGAGCTTGGTTTACAATGAGCCAAGAGGTAGATGGATCAATGAGCCAAGAGGTAGATGGATCAATGAGCCAATGGGTTAATTGGTTAATGAGCCAATGGGTTAATGAGTCAATGAGCCAAGAGGTAGATGGATCAATGGGTTAATGAGCCAAGAGGTAGATGGATCAATGAGTAAATAATATAATTTTATAATACTATAATAGAGTATATTAAACTATATCAATATTTATATTATATATAATTATAAATAAGTATAATAATATCTTATATCAATATAATGTTATACTGAAGCATATAATGATATAATAGAATAACATTAAATATAAGCTAATTAGCTTATAGCAATTTAATCATGCAGAAAGCATCCTCTATCGATCCACTAGCTCATTGACTCATTGACTCATTGACTCATTGACTCATTGCTTTTTTAATCTTCTCCCTTATCTTATCTACAGAATATGGTTTTGTGATTAATTCATCAAATCCAACATCAGCGTAATCTTCAAAGAAAAGATCGGGGTTGTGTGCAGTGAGAGCTATGATAGGAATTGCATTAATGGGAAATATCATCTCATTCCTGATGTAATTGGTTGTTTCGATGCCATTCATTACAGGCATTTCAATATCCATAAAGATCAGGTGTATCTCCTCATTCTCAAGTACCTTGACAGCTTCTTCACCATTCTCCACCATAATAACTTCATTTCCGGTCGATTTTATAAGCTCAGAGAGCAATAGTCGATTAGTAAAGATATCGTCTACAACTAAAATACGAATTGAATCCATTGGCTTTCTATAATGTAACAAAAATAGAAAAAAATGAATCTCAAAGAGTTAAGCCGATACAAACATATTAACAGTTCCGTGCAAATATGAACATCCTATGCTCCATAACTAAACTTTACACAAATTGAAGCATCATTGTTACTCAGAAGAAATGGCATCTTGAAAAATATGTGTAAATTTAAAATCGATACGAGATGCAATGAGGAAATTAAATTCTACAGAAGTAACCGTTATATTTATCTCCACAGGATTTTTTCTTGGGATTTCAATATCATTGTTTATTAATGCAATTCTTATTGCCGTCAATGAGCTAACTTTTACTTTTTCTGCACTCCATGAAATTCATGTAGAATTTCCCGTACTTTATATTGTGTACCTGCTAATTCCCTTCTTCATGATTACAGGATATCTGTTCAGCAGGTATAACATATTTTACATAAAGGGATTTGAAGAATTGGAGAAATCTGAATCGAAAACGAACGATGCAATAAAAGCATCCATCCACAATCTTACTGTGGATAATCTAAATGTTAAAATTGAAGATATATCAATTGACACGGAGATTGGGGAAAGCTTACAATTGTTGCAGAAGACTCTTCAGGATAACAGGGCAATTGAACAGAAAAGGAGAGCTGAGGACAAACAAGCAAACTGGGTGTCGGAAGGAATTGCACAATTTGGAGATATTCTCAGAAGTAATACCAGTAACTTTGAGAACCTGGGTTATGCTGTTATTTCCAATCTTGTTCGATACCTGGATATTAACCAGGGTGGTTTATTTATAGTAATTGAAGAGGATAATAAGAAATACCTGGATCTAATTGCATGCCATGCTTATGAAAGGAAGAAATTTCCGGAAAAAAGAGTTGAATGGGGAGAAGGACTGATTGGTGCTGTGGCGGTTGAGAAGAAAAGCTATTATACAAATAAGATTTCAGATGGATACTTAACGATTACATCTGGATTGGGAAGAGCGAATCCCTCCTATTTGCTCATTGTTCCACTTTTGGTGAATGATGAGATTTTTGGAATATTTGAACTTGCTTCTTTCTCACCGATTGATGATTTTCAAATTCAGTTTATTGAGCGTATCGCCGAGAATACTGCGACTACCCTGAATATAATGGCGAGTAATATCAAAACTAAAACTCTACTTGAGGAAACACAGGCTCAGACAGTTAAACTGGCGCAACAAGAGGAAAAAGTAAGACAGAACATCGACGAGCTGAAGGCAACTCAATTTGAAGCAGCCCGGCAATCAGAAAAATTTGTAAGTTTTACTAATTCTGTGAATCATACGCTGATTCGAGCCGAGTATGATCTAAATGGAGTATTACTCTATGCGAATACCCGTTTTCTTAAGAAGCTTGGTTATTCTGGAAACAGGGAAGTTGAAGGCAAGCATATTTCCATGTTTATTAATGAAAAAGACAGGGACTGGTTCAATAGTATTTGGGCTGGTTTGGCCCAGGGTGGGGCACACTTTGAAGGATATATGAAGCACATTACCAAAATGGGACAGGATTTATGGACCATGGCCACATATACCTGTGTCAGAAAAGATGATGGTGAAATTGAAAAAATACTTTTCCTGGCTATTGATACTACTGAGCAGAAAAAGCAAAGTCTGGATTTCGAAGGACAGCTGGAAGCTATAAATCAGTTGAGTCCAAAAGCAGAATTTAAGCCAGACGGAAGGTTCTTATCCAGTAACAAACTATTTAATGATACACTGAAATTTTCAGAGAAAGAACTTTTGCAAAAAAATATTTTCGATTTTATCAGCACCAGGGACCAGGAGCGATTCAATGAGATTTGGGAGCAGGTTATCACTAAAAATGTTTTCCAGGGTCAGCTGAGAATGCTTTCGAAATACGAGGAAGATGTATGGTTTAGAGCAACATTCACTTCAGTAGATGACATGTATGGAGAACTGGCCAAGGTTGTTTTCCTGGCCTATGAAATTACAAAAGAGAGGGAGATGGAACTTTCTGCCAGAGATCAGCATGAACTGCTGAAAAGGAAAGAAGAAGAAATGCGATTGCTGAGTCTTGACCTTAAGAAGCAGATCGATGAGATGAACCGAAAATGGGATGCTGATAAAGTTGTCTTGGGCGAAGAAAAGAAAATGTATGGTGATATATTGTTGGAGATGCCCTACCCCGTAGTATCCATCAACAACATGGGATATATTATGCATTGTAATAAGGCAGCTGAGAAATACTGGGGAACCAAAGCCAGGGATATAGTTAATACAAAAGCTACAATCTTATTTGCTGAGAAGCAGGAATCAAAACTAATAGATGCTTTTATTGACCCTGCCAAACCCGTTAAAGAAGTAACATTCGAAAAAGTTAAGATGGTGCTTCAAGATTCTACTAAAGAAGACTTAATATCCATATTAAAGACAGAGGTAAAGAACGAGTTGTTCTATACACTGGTAATAAATGGAAAATAACTGTTAACAGGTAGACAGCTCAAAGGTTCGTTAGTGATATCGTTAAACTCCTTACTTTCAACGCTCAACATTATTCTGCCAGCCAATCTGTAATTTCATCACAATAAGGATTCTTTAATGAGCTCAGATGACCAAGAAGCTCGCCTGATTCACTGACCATATATTTTTGAAAATTCCATGAGACTTTGCTATTCTCAACTCCATTCAATGATTTTTTTGTGAGCCATTTATATAAGGTGTGCTGATCGTCACCCTTAACTGATACTTTGCTCATCATTGGAAAAGTCACATCGAAATTTTGCTCACAGAATGTAGCAATTTCTTCGTTTGTCCCCGGCTCTTGCTTACCAAAATTATTTGCAGGGAAGCCAATAATTGTAAAGTTATCTCCACCATAATCCTTATATAACCTTTCTAAATCTGCGTACTGAGGCGTAAATCCGCATTCTGAGGCAGTGTTTACCACCAGTACTTTTTTTCCTTCCAGGGAAGAAAGAGAAAAATCCTTGCCATTAATATCTTTAACTGTAAAGTCATGAAATTTCTCCTGGGCTGAAGTATTTATTATAATTGCCATTGTAAGGATCGATAATAAAAAATATTTTTTCATCTTTGAATCTGTTTAATTTATGTGACTCATAGTTAAACATATTCCGACATAAAAAGTTCAATGGCTTGTAGTATGAATGAAATTGTTAATTATAGAATCAAAGTTCACGGAAGGGTTCAAGGCATAGGTTACCGTTACAGTGCTTTGAATATGGCCAATCATCTCTCTTTGTCAGGTTATGTTAAAAATCTCTCCTCCGGAGCAGTCATGCTTGAACTGGAGGGTCCGTATCATGAAGTTCATCAAATGATAGAATGGTGCAAAACCGGTCCGGGTACAGGGAATGTTGATGATGTCGAGATCGATGAAGGTGAAGTAAAACACTACACAAACTTTGAAGTACGATATTGATTTTATAGAAAGTTAACTATTTAGTAGTTATGGAAATCTATATCAATTTCAGTTTAGTTCTTCTTTATGCTGGCCAATGCCAATATCACTCCCAGGGCAATACCAAGGACAGCTGCAACAAGAACCCTGAATTCTGCAGGCAATAGGAATGTGATGGTATGCGCCGGAATCCAGAAAAAAGGTATTGTTCTTTTCAGGATGAAATTCCAATGCATATCCCAATCAATCTGTTTCAATATGGAAGCGACTTTTAGCGGACCAAAAAAACGTTTCAAACTTCCACCTGTATTAACAATATGGATATCAGTAATTTTATGCGCTGTCATCAGTACTGGGGCATAAAATATATTCAAAGCTGTAGATATTGAAAAAGTAACAAGCACTTTCCTGGCAGATAATTCGTCTGATAATATTGTAGAGGCATTCGCCATACCAATATTTTCGAGAAATACCGGTGTACCCGAAGCAAAAATATCAAAGGCAATTTTAATTGTAATTCCGAGTACTCCCCACACCACGGCCCTGGGAAGAATACCGAATCCCTTTTGTACATAATTTCCGGTTTTGATTCTCAAGCCAATTACTTCACCCAATGTTGCAAGAATTGCGAACTTAATAAAGCTCATCAGTACTCCATGCTCAAGATTGAATTGCAGGTAAAAATCAAGAACCGACTGAAAAAGGAAGAACGGTGCGAAAAGAAAGATAAGGAAGATGGAAAATTTGAAATCCTTCATAGATGTAAATATAAGGGGTTAGGTATGATTTGGGTCAAATATTATGCTTATTTGAATAAGATGTCACTGTGGTAGCGTATTTAAAATAAATAAAAGAATGGTCAGATTATCTCAATGGTTTTGCTGCGTACCCATCCTACACGTCCATCAATGATTTTTATTTCTATCCACTCTCCGACTTTATCGTCGGTTATCAGGTCTGTTCCTTCGTGAAGAACAAACAGGTCTGTTCCGGAATCACTGGGTGAACTTTTAACGACTACTGAAGGTGAAATAATTACTGCCTTATCAGGATGCTTAACATTTTTATGGTGATTCACTGCGGCACTAAGGGAGAGCACCATGATCAACAAAGATATGATGCCCAGGTAAAATCCTGTTTTCTTTACCCACATAAAGGATCCAAAAACATATAACAACAGGCATATCAGTGTTAGCACAAACAGCGCAATTGATATAAAACTCCAAACTTCCAGGGGAAAAATATTGAAGAACTGGCTTTTCCATCTTTTCAGGAATAATTCAGGTACACTTTCAAGCTTATCCTCCAGGTAGAGTGAGACATATTTAAGATTTTGTGCGGCTGGTTCAAATCCGGGATCTGCTTTAAGTGCCTTTCTATAATAGACTACTGAATAGCCAATTTTATTAGATCGGAAGGCAGCATTTCCCATGTTATAATAGAGTTCTGCAGACTCCATACCGTCATCCAGGATATCCTGGTACTTACTGATCGCTTCCTCGTAGTTACCTTCAGAATAGAGCATGTTCCCATCAGCAAAAGCACTATCGGACTGGGCGAGGATAGTCACGCAGGAGCTTATCATAAATACTATTTGCAAAAATGTTCTTTTCATTATTAATCTAAATTTCAGCTTACTGAATTCTCTGTTCCAATCGATTGATTAATTTAACGGCATCTTCATAGAGCGAATCCATATTGCTCTTTTCCTGTGTTGGTGCATACCTGGAAAATTCACAATCGTCCATTATTCTGAAAAGTTCAGTACTTACTTCTTCTTGTACTTTCTTACTTTCAAGTATTTCAATCACTTTATCCCTGCTAAGCGAGGACAATTCCAATCCAAGTTTGTCGCCCAGGTATCCCCATATCGCTTTCTCAGTTTCTTCAAAAAATAGCTCCGCTTTACCAGTTTTTCTTGCTTTATCTGCCGTATTAAGTCGTTTTCGTGCTAATTTATTTGCCTTTCTGTTCTTTGTAAGCCGCACATCGGCTTTTTGTTTGAAATAGATACGCAGCAACCCACCGGTCAGAATAAATAGGATAAAAAAGACCAGGTAGCTTATCCAGTAAGTGGTTCTGCTAATCGGGGAATTCCCAATTTTTGCGAATTCAGAGGAAGTGCGTTGAATATCCAATATGTCAGTTCCAATATTTTCCACATCTTCTGCCATCATTCCGGGAACATAAATCTGTCCGTTTTGCTCACTTCCCTCACCCTTCTCAACCGTAAATATAAATTCCTCGGTTTCAACAGTATTATACTTTTTTGTTGCAGGATCAAACCAGGCAAACGCAATTGGTGATATTCTAAATTTTCCTGCATGTCTTGCTACCATTGGATATTCAAAAGTAACTGTACCTGTTAGCCTGTTACCAGATGTATTGACCTTCTCTGACCTGGTAGGTTCATATACATCATGGTCAGGAGGAAAATCTACTTTAGGAGCACCAAGCAATGATATATTTCCGGTTCCTGAGACGGTAACGATTATACTCAATGCATCATTTTCCTTAACTGATCCGGCAGAAAGCTTCGCATTCATCTTCAGCGATCCCACACCGCCCGTGAATCCATTTGGAGCGCCCTCAGGGAAAGGTAAGACATTAATAGTTACAGGTTTGGTAGAAATTTTTACAGGCACATTTTGTACTCCACCAAAAAATGGATCGTCAAAGAAGTCATCAAATGGATTGTCAGTTCTTTGTCTTTGCACCCTTTGTGGAAGGGTCCATTCAGATTCAAAAGGTGCAATAACCATTTTGCCCGATTTCTGAGGAATCAACACATGTCTTTGTAAGACCTGTGTGACATATTGCTCTCCCTTTATTATTTCCGTTTGTGAGCTTTGATCAGGATCAATCACATGTTTATAAAAGCCCTCATAGGGAATATCCTTTAAGCCCCCTGTGGGTCTTGTCTGTACCCGGGTATAAATCTTCAGTTCAGATACCAGTTGTTCTCCAACGTAAACCTCTCTTTTCGAAGGTGTTACTCTTAAATATATTGGTTCAGATTCACCAGGCGTTTGCGCTGCACCCTGATCGCTTACAGTGGTGGCTGTATTGTTAGTCTGTGTTCTGCTTGTGGATGAGCCGATTACCTGTATACTTACTTCATTGCTTACGTACTCAGTTTTTTTAACTTTGATTGTTGCAGGAGGAATTTTCAGTTCACCTTCTTTATTAGCCCTGCAGACATAGGTATATGAATTGCTTGTGCGGGCGGTCATCTTGCCATTTACCCATTGCGTTGAAGTGGAGAAACTGGAAAATGGTCCCTGAAGTATTTCCATTCCTTCAACTGAAGGTAGTTTAATATTTCCTTTCGCATTGCCTTCAATAGTGTATTGAAATTGTTGTCCCACTTTCACTGTCCCAGGTGCATTCGCAACGAACTGTACCTTCTGAGCACTCAGCTGAATGCCAGAAAATAAGGCGATAATAAACAATATGTGGATTCTGAATTTCATCGCTGATTACCAGTCTTTTTCATTTTTAACTTTTGCTGCAGCTGCTTTTTTCTTATCAACTTTTTGCTTTACATCCTTTTCCTTTTGCAAGATAGCATTCAATAATCTTTCAGCATCCTCTTTGCTTAGCTGCTGAGCTTGTTGTTGATTCTTTTCCTGTTCACCCTCTTCGCTTTGCTCACTGTCTTTATCTTGTTGTTCGTTCTTCTCCTGGTCTTTATTCTCTTGTTCCTGCTGATCTTGCTTTTGATCATCTTTATTTTCCTGATCATTCTTATCTTGCTGATCCTGTTGTTGTTGCTGCTGTTGTTGTTGCTCCTGAAGTTTTTCAAGTGCATATGCCAGGTTATATCTTGTATCCTCGTCAGATGGATTTAATCTTAAGCTTTTCTTATATGCCTCGATGCTTTCCTCCAGTTTATCGCTTTCCAGGAAGGAATTACCCAGGTTGTGATAGAGTTTTGCTTCATCTTCATCACTAGTGGTTTCTGCAAGCAGCTCTTCGAAACGTTTGGTGGACTCTTCAATCTTATCTTGTTGATAGAGTGCGGTAGATGTATTGTATTTAGCCGTAAACGACTCCTTATTAATATCTTCGGCCTTTCTGAAATCAACTTCCGCTTCATTATATTCCCCATCCATATAAGATTTGTATCCCTGCCTGATCAGCTTTCTATCCTGCTGTCCATACAAGGCGAGTGGAACAAGTAGTAATATGAGTAATGCTATTCTTTTCATCTTTGGTTCATCCTAAGAATTAAATAAATTTAATCTTTTTATCAATGGGTTTTTTCTCAGTTGGATCGTTGCTTCAAATAACAATAGTAAAAAACCGAACCCAACGAAATATTGATATCGTTCTGCGTAATCGGCAAAAATCTTCTTTTTAAACTCTGCTTTTTGGAGATTATCCAGTTCATCTATTAAGCCATTAATCCTATTGGCAGGAATATAGGCGCCATCTCCTTCCCTGGCAATATCAATGAGAAGTTTTTCATTTAACTTACTCACCACCACTGTTCCATCTTTGTTACGTCGTTTTGCACTGCTGCCAGGTCGTATCGGAATTGGAACACCATTGGGATTTCCCAATCCGACTGTAAATACTTTAATTCCTTTTTCGCGGGCTGCTTTTGTAGCTTTAATGGCATCATCCTCGTGGTTTTCACCATCTGTGATAACAATGATGGCTTTATTTTTCAGATTATCACCATTTTCAAGGGCCTGTTTATCAGTTGGAAAGGATTTGACAGCCAGGTCTATGGCCGCGCCTATCGCAGTACCCTGTTTTGATACCATATCCGGACCAGCAGTAGAAAGAAACATTTTGACACTGGGATAATCATCAGTAATAGGAATCTGTGTGTATGCATCTCCCGCGAAAACAATAAGTCCGATTTTATCGTTGTTCATTTCATCAACCATTCTACTGATCAATTGCTTTGCCCGCTCAATACGTGAGGGCTTAATATCTTCTGCCAACATAGAATTGGAAACATCAAGTGCAATGATGATTTCTCTCCCTTTTTGCTCCACCTCCTTCAGCTTAGATCCAATCCTGGGTCCTGCTGCACCAACAACCACGAAGCTCCATCCAATAATCAAAAGAGCAATTTTCCACCTGTAAGCTGAAATTGAGGCATCAGGCATCAGGTATTCCACCAGTTCACTATCCCCAAATTGATTCAACTGCTTCTTTCTTCTTGCCACTGAATAAAGGTATAATCCTAAGAACAAGGGAATGGTAAGAAGCACCCACAGCATATATTCCTGTCCAAATTGTATAATCTGCTCCATTTTCTTAAGGTATAGTTCTGAATACTGTATATCTGAAAATTATCTCCAGACCAATGAATACTAATCCTCCGAGCAACCATGGAAAATACTCATCTTTTCGTTTGCTATATTGCTTTACGTCAAGCTGGGTTTTCTCCATTTGATCTATCTCTTCATATATAAGCTTCAGGTTTTCTTTATTGGTGGCACGAAAGTATTTTCCTTCTGTCAGTACGGCAATTTTTTTCAGAACTTCTTCATCAATTTCAACCTCCATATTCTGCACCACTGTCCTACCGAACATGTCTTGCAACGGGAAAGGCGCACTTCCCATGCTTCCAATTCCGACAGTATAAACTCTGATACCATAGGTTGAAGCAAGTTCTGCAGCAGTTACGGGTCCAATTTCTCCCTGGTTATTTACACCATCTGTTAAAAGAATAATTACCTTACTTTCTGCTTTACTGTCCTTTATACGATTCACTGCGGTTGCCAGTCCCATCCCGATTGCTGTCCCATCTTCCACCATACCAAAGTTGAGTTCGTGTATGAAATTAGTGATAACGGCCCTATCTGTTGTAAGCGGACATTGTGTAAAACTCTCACCTGAAAAAACTACCAATCCAAACCTGTCGTCAGGACGTGAGTTAACAAATTCAATTCCAACATCTTTTGCCGCTTCCAGGCGATTTGGTTTGAAATCCATGGCACGCATACTACCGGAGATATCCATTGCCATCACAATATCGATACCTTCAGTGGTAACTTTTTCCCAACGGTTTGTTGATTGTGGTCTCGCTAATGCAACTATGAACATACTTAGGGCTACTATTCTGAACACAAAAAGAAAATGTCTTAGACAAACCCTTGGTGATATTTTCCCGTCTGTGAATCCTTCAAATCCGGACACAGAAAGTGTTGCAGCTCCCTTTCTTCCACGCCAGGCGTACCATGCTATCATAAGTGCTATTATGATAAAAAGGTAGAAAAACCCCGGATTTGCAAATATAATTCCACTCATTACTCTACTGCTTTATTTTCTTCGTCTTTTATACCTGGAGTGCTGTCCTTGCTCTCCTCTTCAATCTCCTCTTCAAAAAATGTATGTGTTTCATTTACAAAATGATAAGCATCATTCAGGTGTTGTTCCTTTTCCTTTCTTAATGGATCTTCTTTTGCAAATTTCACCAGGTCAGCAAGTTGAAGAAGTGCTTCAAGCATATCATTCAAGTTGACACTTTCCTTGTTCACCATTTTAAATTCGTCCATGATCTGAGCCGATGTTCTTTCCATTGCCTGCACGCCATACTGATCAGAAATATACCTGCGAATGATTTCTGTTAAGCGCGAATAATATTTTTTCGCCTGCTTACTTTCCATCAGTTTATCCTTTTTTAGCTTATCAAGGTCCCTTAAGGCAATTATATGTGCCGGTTCCCTGGGTTTTTGCTTAAATAATTCCGGATTCTTTTTCCGTTTGATCAAGAACCATATCAGCCAGGTAATAGCTGCCAATACAATTAATGTTCCTAAGCCAATCAGCACCCATGGCAATGCCTCTCTGAATGAAACCGGGGTATTTACTGGTGGCTTGATGGGTTTTATAGCCAGTGTTGTGTCTATTACCGGCGTGATTACAGTAAGCGCAATGGGAAGAGAGTATGCTGTATCTTGTAAAAGTCCAAAACTATACTGAACCGTCATGGGAGGTACAACATTCAGTCCTTTCTCAAAACTGGTCACCAGGTATTTTGCGCTTATAAATTTAATCTCTTCTTCGAAGCTGGTATCAACACTTATAAGATCGAGGATCTCGATTCCCTCGGTAATCGTATCATAGAAAACCGGAAAATCATATACTGTCTCTTTTCCTGTTTCCACGCTAAATTCATACATCAGTTGTTCACCGATGGCTATGCTGTCACAGCTCAGTTCACTCTTTACTGAAATCACTTCCTGGGCAAAGAGCGAAAAAGTGCAAGTCATTAAGACCGATATGATAAAAAACTTCACCCTCATCTACTGACCTCGTTTTTTAAATAGTTGTATTAATGGTTTTACATAATCACTCCCGGTATCCATAGAGATGTTGTCGACACCGGACTTCTTAAAAATTTCATGCATCATCAAATGATGGCTGTTCCATTTCCTGCTGTATTCTTCACGAACACTTTTCCTGCTTGTATCCACCCATCTTTCCCGACCTGTTTCATTGTCTTTCACGCGTACCATCCCTATTTTCGGAAATTCCATTTCCCTCCGGTCGTATATATGAAGAGCTACAACATCGTGCTTATTATTAGCTATCTGCAATGATGTGGCATACCCGGCATCCATGAAATCAGAGATCAGGAATGCGGTACAGCGCTTCTTGATAGCATTGGTAAGGTACCTGAGACTTTCAGAGATATTTGTACCTGTGCTATCTGGTTTGAAATCGAGCAATTCTTTAATAATTCTGAGAATATGCTGCCTTCCCTTTTTGGGAGGAATAAATTTCTCAACTTTATCACTAAAAAGCATGACTCCAATTTTATCATTGTTGTCGATTGCAGAGAATGAAAGAACAGCTGCTATTTCTGTGATCAGCTCCCTTTTGAGCTGCTGAACAGATCCAAAATCACCGGAAGCACTGATATCTATCAACAGCATGACAGTTAATTCACGCTCTTCTTCAAAAATCTTTACATAGGGATGGTTGAACCTGGCAGTAACATTCCAATCGATAGATTTCACATCATCACCATACTGGTATTCTCTTACTTCAGAGAAAGTCATTCCTTTTCCCTTGAACGCACTATGGTACTGCCCTGCAAATACCTGCTGGGTCAATCCTCGGGACTTGATCTCAATTTTTCGGACTTTTTTAAGAAGATCTGTATTCTCTCTCACTGCTTTTTGAATAATGATTTCTCTTGTTTTCTTTTCCTCTCTCGAATTGTGAAGTACCACTCTTCCTCCTTCATCTCAACATTGTAGGCAATATCATCTTTTTCATACTGCCAGTTGTTTTCCCCTAGCTTTTCGTACTTCTCATTCAGATCATCAAGAATGAAATCATATTCGGCATAGTCACACACCATTTTGCTTGAAGTTGCAATATCGTTTTCGGAAAAATAGACAATTAGTGTAACTGTCTGGCTCCTGTTTACAAATTTCAGATAATTAAATTGTTGCTTAACTATTGATTTATCTGGTGACAGGCTTCTGTGTTCTTTCTTAATAACGATATTTACTTCATCCTTATTCAGGTCAATCAATGACTGCGATTTTCCCTGGATAATGGCCAGCATTACTAAACCGGATATGAGTATTCTCAATTTCATCAGTTTATGGTACCTCTACGTTATTAAGTATTTCAGAAATTATATTTTCAGTTGTAATATTTTCTGCTTCTGCTTCATACGTGAGGCCAATCCTGTGTCTGAGTACATCGTAGCAAACAGCTCTAACATCTTCAGGCACTACATATCCCCTTCTCTTAATAAAAGCATACGCTTTTGCCGACTTCGCCAGGTTTATACTGGCCCTTGGGGATGCCCCGTACTGTATCATAGACATAAATTGTGCCAATCCGGCCTGGTCAGGATACCTTGTAGCAAAGACTATATCAAGAATGTAATTCTCGATTTTCTCATCCATATAGACATCTTTCACTACATCTCTCGCCTTCAAAATGTCCTCGGGCTTAAGAATGGCAGTTGGCTCCGGAAATTCTTTAGCGAGGTTTTCTCTCACAATTTGCCTTTCATCCTCTTTACCCGGATAATCCACAATCACTTTCAGCATGAACCTGTCAACCTGTGCTTCAGGCAGAGGATAGGTTCCCTCCTGCTCAATGGGATTCTGCGTTGCCATTACTAAGAAAGGACGTTCCAGCTTAAAAGTCTCCTGTCCAATTGTAACTTGCTTCTCTTGCATTGCTTCAAGCAAAGCACTTTGAACTTTGGCAGGCGATCTGTTAATCTCATCGGCAAGGATAAAATTAGCAAAAATTGGTCCTTTCTTAACAACAAATTCTTCTTTCTTCTGACTGTAGATCATTGTTCCGATTAGATCTGCCGGAAGCAGATCCGGGGTAAACTGGATTCTGCTGAATTTTGCCTGGATAGATTTTGCCAAAGTACTAATGGCAAGTGTTTTTGCCAGTCCGGGCACACCTTCAAGCAGGACATGTCCATCCGATAACAGTCCAATGAGCAATCGTTCAATCAAGTGTTTTTGTCCAACGATGACCTTCTTCATTTCTATGGTCAGCAGGTCCACAAATTCACTCTCCTGTTTGATCCGTTCATTTAGCTCTTTGATATTCACTGTCTCACTCATAAATGAAATATTTAATTTTTATATTAATTTTCCTAAATAATATGCGATACAAAAATAGTCCAGCTGCTGTTAATTCAAGCGTTCAGGGTGTTAAAAATTGTTAATCATTCCTATATTTGTTCTTATGGAGAGATATTTCATTCAATTGGCCTATGATGGCACGAATTACCATGGCTGGCAGGTTCAACCTAATGCACCAACGGTTCAGGAACAACTGGAAAAAGTTTTTAGCACCTTGTTGAAAGAAGAGATTAAGTTTACCGGGGCCGGGAGAACAGATACCGGGGTTCATGCTTCCTATTTTGTAGCTCATATTGATACAGCTAACGATGACCTCGAAACCAGTCCAGATTTTATATACAACGTGAATAAATTTCTGCCTGAAGATATCGTCATACATCGTATCACCAGGGTAAATCCGGATATGCATGCCAGGTTTTCAGCAAAATACAGGACATATCATTACCGCATCAACAGGTTTAAAGCACTATTTAACAGGGCGTATAATTACTACTATTATAAAGAACTTGACCTGGATCTTATCAAGGAAGCATGTGAGATGCTTTTAGCATACACTGATTTCACCAGTTTCAGTAAGCTTCATACGGATGTGAAAACCAACAATTGCAAGATTGAGCATGCCACGTGGGAAGCAACAGATGAATCTTACTTGTTTGAAATTAAGGCAGATCGTTTTTTAAGGAATATGGTGCGCTCCATTGTTGGTAGCTTACTTGATGTAGGCACAGGAAAAACCAGCATAGAGGAATTTCGCCACATCATTGAAGCAAAAGATCGCAGTCGCGCGGGTATGTCTGCACCTGCGCACGGTTTGTTCCTGGTAGATATAGGGTATTAGGGTATACTATAAGTCGGTGGATGTTTTACCTGAAACGGATGCGAGACCTTACGCATTCTTTACCTGTTTCAATATTTACTGCATTTACCATGAACATTTGATCTGATCCGGAACAATTGAGTTGAATCTCTTCACCATATTTAGCTTCATGCAAAAAATTTATTTCTAATTCCACAAGTTCATGATTCAGATGTGTTTCTAAAGGGATTGCATCCATGCACCATTCCATGTATTTCACATTGTTAACATGACCCACTATATCCAGGTCAGCAAATGCCACGGTTTTTTTGTAAGCTTCTGAGAGTTCAGGGAACATTTCCAGCTTTTCAGATTTTGCATCGAAGACTGAATCTTCCCTTGTCTCTAATTCCATAATATCCTTGGTGATTCTTGTTATCCTGTGCGTATTCATGTCAATTATCAGCCAGTAGCTTGTAGCATTTCCAATAACTTCGCCTTTTTCATTTGTAATTTTAAAATCCCTTAGCACGAATAATCTGTCAACGCTCCTGGGCCAGGTTTCAATGGTAATTACATCATCCCAACCAGGTAGATGATGCATTTTCAGATGCAGGCGGGATAATACCCAGGCATGATTTTCTTTTTTCAGGTCATGAAAACCCAAATTCAATCTTTTTCCATGCTGATAGGCCATTTCCTGTAGATAGTTTGCAAGAGATGTTAATCTTGCTGAGGCATTTGGATTAAGATCAAAGGAGGAAATTTGAAAGGACTGTGTATATGTATTTAGCATTTTATTTATTTCTATTCCAGATATCCCACGAAGCTTCCGCCTGGTAAATAAGCATGTCATAACCGTTAACGGTTTTTGCATTTTGCTTCTTCCCTTTCTTTAAGAAGAGGGTTTCTTCCGGATTGTAAACCAGGTCAAACAGCAAATGCTTATCGTTTAGGTATTTATAGGGTATATCGGGCGATTGATCGACATTGGGATACATCCCAAGTGGTGTGGTGTTTACTACCAGGGAGACTGAATCCAGGAGTTCTTTAGTTAATTCATTGTAGGAGATAGCCCCTTGTTTTCCAGAACTGCTGACAAGTATGATTTTAGTATTTAACTCTTCCAATACATATCTTACTGCTTTTGAAGATCCTCCCGTACCAAGTACAATCGCTCTTTGGGGTGATTCTTTGATGTTTTCTTTTAATGATCGTCTGAAGCCGGTAACATCAGTATTATGTCCCACGAGTGCAGTATTTGCGGACTTCTTGCAATAGCAAATGGTGTTTACCGCCTTGATTTCTCTTGCAGCATCGCTAAGTGCATCGAGATGTTTAATGATACTCTCTTTATAAGGTATGGTAACATTAAAACCACGTATCAAAGAGTCTCCCTTGCAAAGCGCAACAAAATCATCTACTTTTTCCAGTGGAAAGTTCAGATATTCAACATCTTCAATTTTCTCTTTCCTGAATTTCTCCATGAAATAAGTTTTTGAAAAACTATAATTGAGAGGGTAGCCGATTAATCCATATTTACGCATGATATTATGAGCTTTTTAGAAGATAATTGACCAATAAACTATTAATAGTTCAGAAAAGCAAACGATTAATTCTAATCTGCACTTTTTGGCTTGTTCAGCACTAATTCAACCAGGACAATAAGCCCGGCACCAATCAACATAAACAATATACCGCCCCAGAAGTGATGATCACCGTTACTTAATTGAGGAAGTATATTTTTTTCCAGCAGGGGCTTAATCTCATCATTAATAACAATTGTTTCTACTGTTTCTTTCCAGGGCCATATTTTATTGAGAGAACCAATCATAAAGCCAGAGAGGACAGCAATAGTTATATTGTGGTATTTTACAAATAACCAGGACAGTAGTTTCGCAAAACTTATCAGTCCAATTACAGCTCCTGCACCAAGAAGCAGCAGATCTGTGACATCCACATTATTCACTGCCTCAAGGGCAAATTCATACTTTCCCAGCAGTAAAAGAATAAAGCTGCCGGAAATTCCCGGCAGTATCATAGCGCAGCTTCCAAGAGCTCCTGACAAGATAATAAACCATGCTTCATCGGGAGTTTGAGCAGGTGTTACACTGGTAACATAGAAAGCGGCTCCAATTCCTGTAACCAATGCTACGAGCACCGGGTAGTCCCAGTTTTTAACCTTCCTGGCCACAACATACGATGAAACCAATATCAAGCCAAAGAAAAAGGACCATATAAGCACAGGATATTCATGTAATAAATATTCTAATAAACGTGCAAGAGAGACTACAGATATGAAAATACCCCCGAAAACTGCTACGAGGAAAGTCCCATTGATATGTTTCCAGAATGAACGCCATTTTCCGGTAAAAAACAGTTTTATGGCTTGCAGGTCAAACGATTTAATTGAATGAATCAATTCTTCATAAATACCTGTTATAAAAGCGATTGTACCTCCGGAAACTCCGGGGATTACATCTGCAGCACCCATGCCCATACCTTTAGAAAGGATGAGTAAATATTTTTTGAGATTCTCTTTCAAAGCAATGAAAATATTAAATGATGTAGTTTAGGGTTTTCTTTTCAGTGCTTCTTCCGGCAGGCTATCAAAGAAAGTATCTCCCCTCAAACCCAGGCGCAGCGCTTCGAGTGATACTACTTCATTTGGAGCAATATTTCCCAGGTTTACATTGGCGCCTACCATTTTAATAAACATAACTTGCTGAGTTTTAATGGGAGCTTCCCACAACACATCTTCAACAGATATCTCTTTCATGATATCATCAATCAATTCCTTGTTAGCAGATCCGTCGGAGTTATATATTCCTATAGTGCCGGATTCCCTTGCTTCAGCAATAACTTTCCAGGCACCAGCTTCCAGTTCAGCTTTCATGTTTTTCACCCATGTCTCGTTGGGGATAATAAGGCCTTTAACTTTAGTTCCAACTTCAGACAGGACTTTTTTTGATTTAGCCAGGTCAATGATGTATTCAATTTTCTCGTTCGGATCTATTATCATGGAACCATCTGAGACTTCAACGGTTTCTATTCCATATTTATCCACCATGCGTTTATAATCGTCAACCTTATTTCTAATGGCAAACATCTCAAAGAGTGTGCCTCCAAAATAGGGTTCAATACCACCCTCGCGGTAAACTTTTATCTTTTCAGATAAGTTTTTTGTAATCAGCGCTGTTCCAAATCCAAATTTTACCAGGTCTGTAAAGTCATTACTTGAATCAACGAAATTTTCCGCTTCTTTCAAGCTTAATCCTTTATCCATCATCATGGTAAGGCCATTCTCCCTGTTTTTTGTTGTTCTTTCCGGGATATGTGATACATCGAAATTCATAGCAAATATTTTTAGTGTTTATATTGTAAAATAAGTTTCTTAACCGCGGTGTTTTGCAAATCGGAAGGAATATAATATTCGAATTCGGAATACGCCCTGTGGTTATTTTTCAGTGCACTTTCGAGGAATCTCAAACACAGTGAAAGAGCGTCGAGTTTATAATGGCAGATTGCCAGCCGGGCATTTATACTATCATCATCAGGAAACTCGGTATATGCTTCCCTGAGAAGATCTAATGAAATATCGAAATCACCTTCCTTCATTGTCAATGACGTCAATGCGAGCCAGGCCTCTTTATCTGTATTGTCAAGTTTCGTGATATGGCGGTAACATTTGATGGCCTCACCAGATTTTCCGTCTTCTTCATACACATAACCGAGATTCAACCAGTAATCCAGGTTCTGTCCATCAAAATCAAGTGCCTTTAATATATAGGTAATCGCCTGTTTGAATTCACTTTTTTGATAATATATCATACCTGCACCAAACCATCCTTCCGGTTCTGTATTGTCAACTTCAATTACTTTCTGATAGGATGCCAGGGCATCATCATAGTTTTCAATCTGCTCATAGCAGTCGCCCAGGAAAGAGTATGCTTGTGTGCTCGTTGGCTCTATTTCAATAAATTCTTTAAACGATTCTATCGCTTTGTCGAAACGACTCATACTCGCCCATACATTTGCTTTATTGAAATAAGCAGAAGCATAGTCAGGATTTAATGCGATGGAATATTCATAGGCATCGATTGCCTTTTCCGGATGATCGGTTTTAAAAAAAACAACACCCAGGTTATACCATACATTTTCAGAGAAAGGATCATAGTCCAGGTATTGTTCATAAAATGAAATGCTTTCTTCAAACTTATCCTCTCTCTCATGAAAATATCCCAGGTCATACAGCACAGATAAATTGTCAGGATATAATTTATAGGCCTGCTCCAGGTATTTTATAGCCAATCGAAAATTACGTGCATTTTCGAATGCGATGGCAATATTCTGTAGTGCTTCAAAAATATCTTCAGTGGCAATGGAGAGCGCATGGTCAAAACTTTTTTCCGCTTCATGCATCTTACCTGACTGGCATAGTGCTGTTCCGTATAAGAAATGGAATTCAGAATTAGAATGCTCCCAGCCAGGAATCTCATCAAGTACTTTAAGGGCTTTTTTTGCATGCCCCTGTTCCATGAAAATGTGTACAACTTTGTACTTGATCTCAACTGATGCCGGGTGCTGGGCAAAACCCAATTGAGCAGCTTCTGTAGCAGCTTCAAATTGCATATCGTCAAGAAAGTAGTCGATAATCTGCTCAAATTCCTCTACATCAAAAAAGACAGATTTAGTATCCTTTTTCATCTTCTCATATTTCTGCAGGAGTAGCAGAAAATCCTCATTTTCGAAAATTGGCTCTCTGTTTTCGCTCATCAATCATCTGTTTGAAAGGACAAAGATAAGAGATATAAGTAAAAAGTATAAAGGAAAAAGGAAAAAGAGGGAAGGAAAATGAGCTTGGTGGTTTGGTTCCGATAAGCGAAAGTGAAATTCGGGATAAAAAGGTGTACAGTTGATCCGGCCCACCTCTTGTTACTAAATAAGCCGGACTCCTGCACACCTTCTGGGAGGATCTATTTAATTCAAATAAAATCCAAGCCGTATTTCAATTCTGTTTAATATATCAGTATACTCGTATTCCTGATCATTCCAGTCATAGTATTCAGAATAGCTAACTTGCATATATCGATACATTAATCCAACATCCCACGCGAAATTCTCTTTGCTTCGAATTTTTAATCCAACTCCTATTGACCCTGCAATACCTCCGCTATATGAATAATAGTTATCTGATGAGATCTTTGACGGTATGGCATATCCTCCCCTGAGAATAAAAACCGGGGTAACTTCTTTATCTCTCAGGAAGTATTGTAAATCAATAAAAACAGGTATGTGGTTAATATTCAAAGTTTCAATACCTGTTGCCAAACCCGTGTAAATACCCAGTGAATTTTTATAGCCAAAAGAAGTAATCAGGCTGAATGGTGCAACTTGCATACTATTTTGTGACCCAACGAGAAAGCCAATAGATGTCATATTGGCCCAGCCATGCTTAAAGTTGTCACCTGTGCTTATAATGGTTTCCTCTACCTGGCTTATTTGCCCTACTTCGCTCATTGAAAATACCCAGGTGTTTCCTGCTGCATCATCGATTGTAACGTTTCCTTCGGGAATAATCTCAATAATATTACCACGAATTACAGAACCATTTTTTAATGTTACCTGATCGTTGTTTTGTGCTATAAGTGAGATAAGAGGTACAAGCAATAAGCTTAATAGAATTGATATTTTCCGGGCCATAATAAGAATTTTAAATAGATAGATTTTCCTTCAGGATGAATAAGAATCAGGAATGGTTGCGTTTGACGCAACCCGAGATACACGAGCTGCATCTTAAAAGAAAAAATTGAACTATGAAAAATCATATTTGGCTCATTCCAGGCATTCTTATTACTGCGATCCTGTTTTCTTCCTGCGAAGACAGAAGGTTCCAAACCTTTACCGCCAATGTTCCTATATACATGTCTTATGAGGACCTCAGGGAAGCGGTCCAGGTAATGGATCCCATACCAATGCTTGAACCCGGAAAGATATATTTTAAGGATAATTATATTTTCATCAATGAATATATGAAGGGTATACATATTATTGATATCGAAGATCCTTCCTCTCCAACAACTATTTCATTTCTTAATATTCCGGGGAATATAGATATGGCCATTAAGGACAATATTATGTATGCAGACAGTTATATAGACCTTGTTTTGATTGATATCAGTGATCCATCAGCACCTGTTGAAGTGAATCGCCTTGACAGTATATTGAGCTATACCTTGCCAAATTATGATATAGATTACCCTCTTGCTGAGATTGATTATAAAGAGGGCGTTGTTATTGACTGGGAAGTTAAAGAGTACAAGCAGGAAATTAATTATAATCCTTACCCATGGCCAATATATTATGAGTATGACATGCTTTCAAGTAGTTCATTCAGGTCTGTAAATTCTGGAGGAGGCGCTACTTATGGTATTGGGGGCTCAATGGCAAGATATTCAACTTATAATGATTACCTGTATTTATTGGAGGACAACAGCATGTTAAAAGTCATCGATATAAGTGATATTGAATCTCCGCTTATTACCTTTGATAAATATGTTGGCTGGGGACTGGAGACTATGTTTATTTACGATGATTACATGTACATGGGAGCAACAAATGGAATGCATATTTTTGATCTCAAGTATCCTGATAATCCTATAAAAACTGCGGAATACAGCCACGTAACAAGTTGCGATCCCGTTGTTGTCAGCGGTAATTACGCCTACGTCACACTCCGGTCAGGAAATATCTGTGGAGGAACAGCTGATCTGCTGGACGTAATCAACATATCCAACAAATGGAATCCCACACGGATTGCATCCTTTACCATGAATGAGCCCTATGGATTGGGAATTTCAGACAATACACTTTTTGTTTGCCAGGGTGATAATGGCTTGGTAGTCTATGATGCAACAACTCCCTCCCAGGTAGGGAATAATCTTTTGGCTGAAATAAACGATATTGCTGCAACTGATGTGATCCCCTTAGATACCTTGTTGTTTACCATTGGGGATGACGGTTTCTACATCTACGATTATTCAGATCTGAATGACATTACTTTTCTGAGTTCAATATTGGTAGCCGGGGAGTAAGAGTCTGAATTGGGGGAGTATCTGAACCGGAACCGAGGCGAAGCCGAGCTCAACGCAGCTAATGTGCCAGATGAGGAGACGTCCTGAATATTTTTGTATAAAACGACCTGATAGCATTTATTTTTCGGGTGCTTTATCCTTGTTTTAATCTTAACTCTTTTTTCTCTATTTTTGTGCGAGAAAAATATAGAAGAATATGTTTGAGAGTTTATCGGATAGATTAGAGCAGTCGTTTAAGATTCTTAAAGGGCAGGGAAGCATTACAGAGATCAACGTTGCAGAAACCCTGAAGGAGGTCAGAAGGGCACTTCTTGATGCTGACGTTAATTACAAGATAGCCAAGCAATTTACAGACGAGGTGAAGGAAGAGGCCATGGGCCAGAAAATCCTGTCTTCTGTAAAACCGAACCAGATGATGGTGAAGATCGTTCACGATCGCCTGGCAGAGTTGATGGGATCTGAGAGTGCAGAGTTTGACATGAAGGGAAGTCCGAATGTGATTTTAATTGCAGGATTGCAGGGATCAGGTAAAACAACTTTCTCAGGTAAGCTTGCCTCATATTTAAAATCAAAACACGGAAAACATCCATTATTGGTTGCGTGTGACGTTTATCGTCCGGCTGCGATTGACCAGCTAAAAGTTCTTGGCGAGCAGATCAGTGTGCCTGTTTATACCGAAGAGGATAATAAGAATCCTGTAAAAATTGCCAAAGCTGCTATCAAGGAAGCAAAGAAAAACGGACAGAATACCGTGATCATTGATACCGCAGGTCGTTTAGCTATTGATGAGGAGATGATGAAGGAGATTGCAGCAGTTAAAGATGCTGTTAATCCACATGAAATTCTTTTTGTAGTTGACTCCATGACGGGTCAGGATGCTGTAAATACAGCAAAGGAGTTTAATGAGCGACTTGACTTTGATGGTGTTGTGTTGACAAAGCTGGATGGTGATACAAGAGGTGGAGCAGCGCTTTCCATTAAATCTATCGTTAATAAACCCATTAAGTTTGTTGGTACCGGGGAAAAACTGGATGCATTGGATGTATTTCATCCCAACAGGATGGCCGACAGGATACTGGGGATGGGTGATATTGTATCTTTGGTGGAAAAGGCCCAGGAGCAGTATGATACAGAAGAGGCAAGGAAAATTCAAAAGCGTCTGGCTAAAAACCAATTTGACTTTAATGATTTCATGTCCCAGATTCAGCAGATCAAAAAAATGGGTAATGTGAAGGACCTGGCTTCGATGATACCCGGTATGGGTAAAGCATTGAAGAATATGGATATTGACGATGATGCCTTCAAGGGAATTGAAGCCATTATTAGTTCAATGACGCCAGAGGAAAGAACAAATCCACAATTATTGAACGGTACACGCAGGGTAAGGATTGCCAACGGTAGTGGTACCTCGGTAACTGAAATCAACAGGTTGGTGAAGCAGTTTGACGAGACCAGGAAGATGATGAGGATGATGACATCGAAGAAGGGGAAGGCAGTGGGAAGAGCAGCATCGAATATGATAAAACGATGAGTTAAAATTAGTGTATATAACAAAAAAGTTTTCACTCCATGCAAATCATAGACGGAAAGGCCACATCAGTAGAAATTAAAAAAGAAATTGCAGCGCAGGTTAAAGAATTTGTTGCTGCGGGAAACAAGAAACCCCATCTTGCTGCTGTGTTGGTTGGTCATGATGGCGGCAGTGAAACATATGTAGCGTTCAAGATCAAGGATTGTGAGGAGGTCGGATTTACTTCATCGCTGATAAGATATGAAGACGATGTAACAGAGCAGGAATTACTTGACCGAATAGAAGTGTTGAACAATGATGAGGATGTTGATGGTTTTATTGTACAGCTTCCCCTACCCGATCATATTGCAGAGCAGAAGATCATTGAAGCTATTAATCCAGATAAAGATGTTGATGGTTTTCATCCTGTTAATGTGGGTAAAACAGTAATAGGTTTACCGGCTTTTGTCAGTGCTACACCTTATGGTATTGTACAATTAATCAAGAGATATAATATTGAGACTTCAGGAAAGAATTGTGTAATTGTAGGAAGAAGTAATATTGTAGGCCGTCCGCTTAGCATTTTGATGTCTCAAAAAGCTATTAATGCCACTGTAACCGTAGCTCATAGTCGTACCAAAGACCTTAAAGAAGTCTGCAGAAATGCTGATATTCTTATTGCAGCCCTGGGTGCTCCGGAATTCATTAAAGAAGATATGGTTAAGGAAGGAGCCGTTGTGATTGATGTTGGAACCACGCGTGTTAAGAGTGATCTGACCAAAAGCGGCTTTAAGCTGAAGGGAGATGTGGACTATGAGAAAGTTGCTCCCAAATGTTCGTTCATTACTCCAGTGCCCGGTGGTGTCGGGCCAATGACCAGGGTTTCCCTGTTGTTGAATACTATGATGGCTGCGAAAATAAGAAGGAAAAAGTAAAAAGGGGCCCTTCGTCTCCGTATTTCGGAAAGCTCAGCATAACACCCGGGAACCGAATCGATTCTTACATTCTTTCCGGCACTTCGATTCCTAAGAGCGTCATGCCGTTTGAAATGACTTTGCCGACTTGTTCTGCCAATATTATTCTAAGCACCTTTGAATCTTCATTTTCAGCACTTAATATGCTATAATCGTGGTAGAATTGGTTGAACTCTTTTGCCAGCTCATACAGGTAGTTCGCAATCAATGAGGGACTAAAATTGTCTGCTGCTGCATTAACAATATCAGGGAAATCATACAGCAACTTGGCTAATTCAATTTCCTTTTCATTCATCTCAATCTGCGGAAGGTTTTTTTCAATATCGGCTGCTTTTCTCAGCACACTTTTTATGCGTGCATAGGTGTATTGAATGAATGGCCCGGTATTGCCATTGAAGTCAATTGATTCTTTGGGATCAAAGAGCATATTTTTCTTTGGATCAACTTTCAGAATGAAATATTTTAATGCTCCAAGTCCAATCTGGCGGTAAATATTTTGCTTTTCATCATCAGAATAATCTCCCAGCTTGCCTAATTCGTCCGACATTTTTCTTGCTGTCTCAATCATTTCATCCATCAGGTCGTCAGCATCCACAACCGTTCCTTCCCGTGATTTCATTTTGCCTTCCGGCAATTCAACCATTCCATAGGAAAGGTGATGCAGTTTATCAGCCCAGTCAAACCCAAGTTTTTCAAGCACCAACTTGAGCACCTGGAAATGATAGTTTTGCTCATTGCCAACAACATATATATGCTGATCGAATGAAGATTCGGCATAACGCTGGTGTGCAGTTCCAACATCCTGGGTCATGTATACCGATGTCCCGTCGGAACGCAAGAGAAGTTTTTTATCCAGTTTTTTATCGGTAAGATCTGCCCAAACAGAACCATCTTTATCCCTCGACAGAACACCTCTTTCCACGCCATCAAGAATAATTTCTTTGCCCAGCTTGTATGTTTCAGATTCGTGGTATATTTTATCAAAGGAGACCCCCATTCTTTCATACGTCTTATCAAATCCGTCGTACACCCATGAATTCATTGTTCCCCATAAAGACCGGACTTCAGGATCGCCGGCTTCCCATGCTCTAAGCATTTCCCTGGCTTCGATAAGTATGGGGGCATTATTTTCTGCTTCTTCTCTCTCTTGCCCGCTATTTACAAGCTCAAGCACTTGCTTTTTGTACTCCTGGTCAAATTTCACATAGTACTCTCCTACCAGGTGGTCCCCTTTCTTTCCATTCGTCTCAGGTGTTTCATTGTTGCCAAATTTCTGCCAGGCAATCATTGACTTGCAGATATGGATTCCCCGGTCGTTTACCAGGTTAACCTTCTCAACTTTTCTACCGGCAGCAGCAAGAATTTGAGAGACAGCATAGCCGAGTAAATTGTTTCTTATATGCCCCAGGTGTAATGGCTTATTGGTATTTGGAGAAGAAAATTCTACCATATTTACCTCGGCATCTTTTTCTGCTTTTGTAAAACCAAAGTTTGAAGTTGCAATAAGATCAGATAGAAAAGAAAGCCAATAGTCATTTGCAATAACAAGGTTCAAAAAGCCCTTGATTACATTGAAATCCTCTATTACAGCATGCCTTTCCCTGAGAAAGTCACCCAACACATTTGCAGTCTCTTCTGGTGACTTTTTAGCCAGTCGAACCAGTGGAAAAACAACAATTGTAAGATCTCCTGAAAATTCTTTGCGGGTCTTTTGTACTTGTACCTGTTTTTCCGGTATTACTGCGTCCCAAAGTTCCTTCCCTGCTGCAATTACTGCCTGGCTGATTATTTCTTCTATTCTATGCATTCCTGTTTCTTTGAGTTGCAAAGATAGAAAAATGATGGGGAGATTTTTAGCAATTTATCTCAACAGGAGCCCCATAATTAAAAAAAGGCCCTCTCACGCTTGAGACGGCCTTTTTAACTAAACTAAAACTAACCCTAAACTACTAAATCTATAAAAAGAAAAATTTATCTATAACTAAACTTTATTCTTGTGAGGTCTGAGTCAAAGACCTTTGTTATTAAAACGCGAATTATTGCCAAATGTTTCGCAGTGTTCTCTTAAAAAATGTTAAATAAAATGTATCAATTTTTCAGTGTAAAATATGTCATATCGTTTTCATAACTTACATTTGTATATTAGATGATAATTAGCGAATAAAGTTTAATGAACGATAAAAAAACATTACATGTTATTGCTTTTAATATTCCTTACCCTCCAAATTACGGAGGTGTTATAGATGTGTATTATAAGCTGGAAGCGCTTGCTGAATCCGGCTTGGATATTATTCTACACACATTCTCCTATGGCCGTGAGAAATCCGAAGAACTTGAGCACCTCTGTAAAGAGGTACATTATTATCAAAGAAAGTCTGGTTTGCAATACTTTTTTACTTCCCTTCCCTACATTGTTTCTACCAGGTGTTCGGCAAAACTGACAAAAAATCTTTTAAGCGATTCTTTCCCTGTGCTATTTGAGGGGCTTCATTCTACCTGTGCTTTGACTGACTGCAAAAAAGCAGGAAAGCTTACTTTAGTCAGAACGCACAACATTGAACACAGGTACTACAGCATGCTTGCAAATAGTGAGCGAAATATATTTCGAAAAATTTATTTGAAATCTGAGGCAAGAAAACTGGAAAAATACGAAGCCATACTTGCTGAAGCTGATGAATTATTATCTATATCTACTACTGATGCTGCCTATTTTAAGGAGAATTTCGGAAAGAGCAACTTTGTTTCCGCCTTTCACCATTATAAGGATATAGAGATTGCAAGTGGCTCAGGTGATTATATTCTATTTCATGGCAACCTGTCGGTGCCTGAAAATGAACGTGCAATCTTATATCTGATCTCTAAAGTTCTTTCAAAAATCACCTTCCGTGTTGTTATTGCAGGAAAGGATCCGGGAAGACATCTCAAAAGCATTTGTAATAAATACCCTCATATCGAGTTGAAAGCCAATGTTTCCAACGAGGAAATGAATACTTTGATCCGTGATGCACACATAAATCTTTTATATACCTACCAGCCCACAGGACTCAAGTTGAAGCTATTGCATAGTTTATATGCCGGTAGATTCTGTCTCACCAATTTGCTCATGTTGAGTGGTAGCGGGCTGGATGATCTGTGCCATATATATAGCTCTCCCGACCAGGCCATCAAGATGATTAATTCACTGATGAGGGAGAATTTTCCAAAAATGCTGATCAAGGAAAGAGCAACACAACTCTCAGCATTCAATAACACAGAGAACGCTGAAAAGATTGTGTCTTTACTTACATCCTGACCCGTACAAATTATTCTTTGCTGATTGGAGGCGTAACTTCATCTTTCTCTCCCCTGTCGAGAATCGAAAAAATAAGCACAATGACTGCTGCAGAAGCCATTATTACCATTAGAGACTGGAACAATCTTTTTATCAGATATTGATAATCAATGACATCCCAAATTGCAAGAATTGCAATAATGGAAAACAGCAAGACAAGTACGGTCAATATATAGGCCACGACTTTTCTTACATTTCTTGAAGCTTTACTCATGATAATATTCTTTATTTAAACAATTGTTCAAACTAATTATTGATTTATTTGGCTCAAATAGCGTGCCATATCATATAACGAATTAAACACGGAAGTATTTTCCTTGAACTTCACGACCCATGTTGTTTCCTTATCCTGCTCTTGAACAATAACTTCAGCAATAGCGTCCTTTTTCTCACTCACTATTTGATATGAAATACGCTCCAAAGCCCTGGCGGTCCATTGTATACTACTACTGTCATTTACTTTTAAGTATATCTCAGCTTTTACAGGACGCTTTGGGATGAACTTCATCTCTTTTTCATCGAACAATACCCTGGAATCCTTAAAAAGCTTAGTAAATACCTGCTGCTTACCCAGGTCTTCTACCCCACCTTCGATGATTTTTCTATCATTAATTACCCAGCATTTATCTGCAAAGAGAAATGCAGTTTCCAGGTCGTGAGTAGAATAGAGGATCGATTTTCCTGCTTCTCTTAATTGATATAGTACACTGATAATTTCAAACTTATTGGGCAGATCAAGGAAGGCAGTCGGTTCATCCAGGAGGAGAATTGATGTTTCCTGTGCCAGGGCCCGTGCGATCATTACCCGTTGTCTTTCCCCATCACTTAAACGGTTTACCGGGGCATCCCTAAAAACTTCCATTCCAACAAATCCAATGGCTTCCATAATTTTATTATGATCCTCGCCTTTTATCCGTCCCCACCAGTTTGTATAAGGATGTCGGCCCAGGGACACCAGTTCATAAACAGTGAGATTTTCGATGGGTGAACTGCCCGATTCAACGAAGGAGAGCAAACGAGCAAATTTATACGGCGGAATCATCGAATTGACCTGATTATCTACAGTGACAGTTCCCCCTGAGGGTTTTTTCAAAGCAGCTATTGTTCTCAGCAGTGTGCTTTTTCCTGAACCATTTTTGCCAATCAGGGCAACCATTTCTCCTTTCCTGACCCCGGCATTTACATCAGATACCAGGTTTTTAGATCCATGGTATCCACAGGTCAGCTTATTCAATGAGATGATATGTTCTGCTTGTTTATGCATGTTAATTGGCCAGTTTCCTCCCTTTTATAACAACCCATATAACCACAGGTATTCCTATCAGTGATGTTACAGCATTGAGAGGTAATATTCTTTCAGAACCAGGCACTTGAGAGATCAGATCGCTAATAAGAAGTATGGCAATACCACAAAGCAGGGTTGCAGGAAACAGGTATCTCATATCAGATTTCCCAATCAGAAACCTCGTGATATGCGGCACAGCAATTCCAATAAATCCAATGGGACCACAAAATGCGGTTACTGTTCCGGCCAGGATACTTGTGCTGATAAAAACCAGTGTGCGTGTTCTCCTAACATTGATTCCTACAGAGGAGGCATACTCCTCACCTAACATCATGCCATTTAAACCCTTAACAGTTAATACAGCCAGGATCAATCCCGGGATGAGGGTAATGGTCATGACTATGAGTGATGAATTAGTCACATCTCCCAGACTTCCCATACTCCATATCACAAATGATTTTAGCGCCGCTGCAGAGCCGAAATATTGCATAATACTAATAATTGCGGAGAGGCCGCTGCTGAACATGATACCAAGAATCAGGATGGTCATTATGTTTCGGATTCTCAGGGTAACCAATAAAAGCAAAAACATCACTACTGCTGCGCCCATCCATGCAGCTGCAACTATTCCCCAATCAGCAATAATCCCGGTAGCAAGTGTGCCGGTGCCAAGAACAACTATTGCTGCGCCCAGACTGGCTCCTGAGCTGATACCCAAAACATAAGGTCCAGCAAGAGGATTTCGAAATATAGTCTGCATCTGCAATCCACTCACTGAGAGGGCTGCTCCGGCCAAAACAGCGGTCAGCACCCGGGGGATTCTAAAGTCTCTTAAAATAACAAGGTGTTGCCTGGATATATCTTCAGAGCCACTTACATAGGAGAAAAATTCAGCAAAGGAAATCTTTACTGTACCGGAAGATATATCTAGAATTATCAGAAAGATAATAATAACAAAAAGTACCGCCAGCTGAAGTGAATATCGGGATTTTCCAGACAATTCTCTTACTTTTTTAATTCTTCAATGACAAGGGTTAATTCATAAAGATCCTCCCGAACTTTTCTGTAGTGGTCCTTCAGCGAAGCACTGTCAGCATCACTTTCCGGATGATTTGTACGGAGAATCAGGTCGTTACGCAAGTATACTATCTTCTTAATTATTTCATCGAATTTGCTCTCTTCAAGATCTTCCTCGAAATTTTTGTAGGTATAACAATTATTGAGGAGTTCGTAAGTAAGGATATTAATATCTTTTTTAAGAATACGTATACTAGCCATAGTTTCTAAAGTTGATAATGATCAAATTTAGAAATTATTTTGAAGCAAAAAATATTTTGAGATATTATCGCAGTCTTTTATAATAATAAAGGGAATCATTTCCCTTGTGAAAAATATTCACCAGGTCGTTCAAAATTTTATCAGGATTGATAAGTCCCGATTCCCAGTAGTCATTCCCGCCATCAGCAGATACACGCAGATTATTATTATATATCTCTCCCTCTTCGAAAGCTTTTATATTTTCAAAACGATTGTCATGATCCAGGACGGACTGAAGGTTGTCAGCGACACCGGCATTTATCCATATATCAGCATCCAGAATTTTTATATAGCAAGATTCAAGATCAAAGGGCTCTGCTTCAGTAGTTTTCAGAGCTTTCCATACATAAGAGCCACCTGCGTCTTCAATAAACCTGGCAGCAAAAGATTGTCCACCGGCAATGTACCAGGTATCTTTCCAGGGAAGTCCAACAAATACCGAGGGAAAATAAGTTGCTGCAGATGCTGTTTCAGCAATGGAATCGTACCTGTAAGTGATTCCCTCAAAGATTTCCGTTGCCAGTTCCTGTTTTTCATAGAACAGTCCGAAAAACTTTATCCACTCTGCTCTGCCAAGAGGTTCATTCTCCAGGTAATCGGCACACATAACCACCGGCACACCCAGATCTTCCAATTTTTTTATGGTCTGGTTTACCCCGGCTTCAACACCATAAAGGAAGAGCACGTCAGGATCAAGTTCAATGACTAACTCATAATTGAGACCCCTGTCGTAGCCAACATCCTTTACTTTCTTATCGGCAATCCGCTGCCTGAGTTTCTCGTTATAAACGTAATGAGCTCCCGATACTCCGCAAATCGTTTCGCTTTCTCCCAGCGTATCAATAATTGAAATAAATGTAGTTGACATGATTATCACACGCTGAACGGGAGTCTTGATAAACTGAACTTCTTTCAAGGAATCCGGCACCATGGTCTTATTCTCCCCAAGAAGATATGAAAAAGATGAACGATCTGCTTTTTGCCAGGGATTGAAAACTTTCAGCAGGTAGTAATCATCAATTTTTTCAACTGTATACTTGTTCGCTATTGAAACAAATTCATTTTTTGGGGAATGGCTTTCGTCCCGGGTACTATCTCCCTGGTGTTTACAGCTATAGCATAGCAATCCGACGATTACCAGGTATGGGATTAGCGCTTTCACTTCTTAATTATGATTCTTGATGAGCCATTGAAATTATCACTTCTTACCTTCATAAAATACATACCGGAATGAAGGTGATTAAGATTCATATTTATTTGAGGATGTGAAGGTCGTTTCTCTTTGTAAACCAATTTTCCCGAAATATTATAAATCTCAATATTCAATTCAGTATAATTGTTATCCGGAAGTGCAAGTATAAAATGTCCTTCAGAGGGATTAGGATAAACGAGAATGTCATTTGCAGGAATAGCAACAGGATTCACATCGAGAGCCATCTGAGACAATCCACCGATAGACAGCTGACCGGTATTTGTCGGGTCCAGCCACCTTTTCAACTGCTTGTCAGAATCCTCGTGATAATCCCAGCTATAATATAACCTGGAGTAATAGTCGTTTTTATTGTATTTATCTAAAACACTATTGTAAGAGGAGAATATTGTGTGGCCAGTTTCTTCATTGTAACCAATAGAGTCTCCACAATACGCCAACCCACCTGAGAGTAGTCCAATAAGTCGCTTGTTCGGATTAAACAGTGGTGATCCGGAAGAGCCACCTTCAGTTGTTCCTATGTCCCATTGCTTGATCCAGTAATTTGAAGGAACAAGGTAATCGTTCAAATCTCCAGGAACTTCTTCGGGGGTATATTGCGTGTCAAAATCGTAAGAAATTTTCATGGCATCAGCATTGGGATGATGCAGGGTAACTGAGGATTCGTAAGTTTTCTCGCGTACATCCCATCCGGCAAAGTATAATTCATAAGCACGAGGAGGAGTTTCAGATAGTTTAAGAAGCGTAAAATCTATAGTGTCGCCCGTTGAAATTACGTCGGCTCCACTAATGGATTTATCTGCAACAGCATCATTGATAAAACAAGCGCTGTTTTCGAAGCGAAATGTGAATGTGGAATTGTTCGCATAGTAATCTGCATTCAGACAATGCTCAGCAGTAAGCACATAGGGTTTTCCATTATACGAAGTATTGTTTACCAGTATACCGGTGCAATATAAGCGCGGAGTAGTAATCAGACAAACAGATTTTTTGATTGTTTGCCACTCCTCCCCTTCTTCGCAATTTATATCAATCTCACAATCCTGTGATTCGCCAAGGCCACTATTCGTTTGCTTTTTTGTGCCAAATAAAGGAATAACTGCATGCGATACGGACCCGATTCTAAGCTTCCCGTAATCTGTGGTCTCTTTATCCACCTGCATCTCAATAATTACCTGTTCTCCAGGTATATGAGATACGAAAAGACTGCCGAAATCTTTATTGTTTTTGTGTGTAAATGCTCCTTTTATGTGCTTTCCGGATTCATCGTACAGGAAAATTCGAACACCTTCAGATAATTCATATTCAGAGAAAAGCACTCCGAGAGACAAAGCATCAGGAGAGATAATATGCACGCGCCATATATCCATTGTTTCTGTTTCTACCCATCCGCCATTAAACTCGGGTGATAGGTCAACAACTCTTTCAATGGCATATTGAAGAGATTTTTTTACCTGGTTATACCTGAAGCTCTTTGTAGCTTCAATTAAAAGAGGATCCTCAGTTGGCAGCAAATACATAACATCTTCGGCATTGAAATCTTCGGTATTCATCAGGGGCTTGCCTCCATAACTGATTTGTGCATCAAGCGGAAGAATGCAAATCAGGAGCAAAGGAAAAAAAATACTATGGTGTAAAAATCGTTTCATTTTTAGTATGCTGAATAAACAAAAGTAACAAAAAGTGCTACAAACTCTATTTACATAACACTGCATCCTTGCTTTTTATTATTTTTACAAAAAAGAGTTATTCATGAGTAAAGCTTCGGATAAAGAAAGGATTGATCTGCTCAGGAAAGAGTTGCATAAACATAATTATCTTTATTATGTAAAAACACAGCCGGAGATCAATGATTTCCAATTTGATATACTATTGCAGGAATTGGATGAGTTGGAAAAGCGACACCCTGAATTTATGGATGATAATTCACCCACACGACGTGTTGGAAGTGATATCAGTACCGGTTTTGAGCAATTTGAGCATAGCTTACCTATGTTATCCCTGGGGAACACATACAACGAGGAGGAACTAAAGGAATTTGATGAGCGTGTAAAGAAAACCATTACTGAGCCAATTGAATACGCATGTGAATTGAAATATGACGGTGTCGCTATCAGCTTGCGGTATGAAAACGGGAGCTTATTCAGAGCATTGACACGTGGAGATGGCGTTGTTGGCGATGATGTTACAAATAATATAAGAACAATCCGAAGTATTCCGCTACATTTATTTGGAGATAATTACCCGGAAAGATTTGAAATTCGAGGTGAAGTTCTCATGCCTGTCGAAGGATTTAAGAAAATGAACGAATCCAGGATTAAGGAGGGTGAAGCTGCCTTTGCCAACCCCAGGAATGCCACTGCAGGTACGCTGAAGATGCAGGATCCTGCTGTTGTTGCAAAGAGACCATTGGATTGTTTCCTTTATTCCGTTGCCATAGAAGAAAGCATTTTCTCCAGTCACTACGAAAGTTTACAGGCAAGTGCAGATTGGGGATTCAGGGTTCCTCCGTATAATAAGGTTGTTGGTAGTATCGGGGAAGTTTTTCAATTCATCTCTTACTGGGCTGAAAGAAGAAAGGAATTACCTATTGAAATAGATGGTATTGTGATCAAGGTAAACTCTTACGAACAACAACGAGAGCTCGGATTTACAGCCAAAACTCCAAGATGGGCCATTGCATATAAATTTAAAGCAGAGCAAGCAGCCACACGTCTGCTGAGCGTGGATTTCCAGGTAGGAAGAACAGGGGCTGTTACACCCGTGGCCAATCTTGAACCGGTTCAGCTTGCGGGCACAACAGTTAAGCGGGCCTCACTGCATAATGCTGATCAGATCAATCTCCTGGGTTTGAAACTTCATGACATGGTTTTCGTGGAAAAAGGCGGGGACATTATTCCTAAAATTGTTGGCGTTGATACTTCAGCCAGGGAAGCCGGAGCTAAGGATATTCAGTTTATCAGCCATTGTCCTGAATGCAATGAACTTCTGGTTAGGGAAGAAGATGAAGCGGCACATTATTGTCCGAATATAAATGGCTGTCCGCCCCAGATAAAAGGCCGGATTGAGCATTTTATCAGCCGAAAGGCCATGAATATAAATGCAGCTGAAGCCACTATAAACCAACTGTTTAATGCTGGTTTAGTTTCTAATGTTGCTGATTTATTCGATTTGACAGTCTTTGATATTATTAATCTTGAAGGTTTCAGAATTAAGTCATCAGAGAACCTTGTTAGTAGTATCAAGGAGTCTGTAACTATACCCTTCCCAAGGGTGCTATACTCCCTTGGAATAAGGTATGTGGGAGAAACGGTAGCCAAAAAACTCGCTGCACACTTTAAAAATATTGATGCGTTGATGAATGCTGATATGGAATCATTGGTAGAAGTTGATGAAATTGGGGAACGCATTGCTGAATCATTGCTGAGCTTTTTTAGCATTGAATCGAACCGGGAATTAATTGAGCGACTCAGGACAGCAGGATTGAGGATGGAGATAGAAAAGCTACAAACACTAAATTCAGATTTACTTAAGGGGAAATCTTTTGTCATCTCAGGTAAGTTTTCCACGCATTCGCGAGATGAATTAAAAGAGATGGTAGAGCAGAATGGAGGCAAAAACAGCAGTTCAGTAAGCTCCAAAACATCATTCGTGCTGGCCGGTGAGAATATGGGTCCTGAGAAATATAAAAAGGCAGAATCTCACGAGGTTCCAATTATTTCCATTCAGGATTTCCTACAAATGCTGAATAAATAATATTATCAGCTAAAAAATTGTAATTTTGAATTCCTATGAGTCAATTTAGTCAGAATTTTGGAAAAAGGGTAATGGGGAAGCGCTTAAAGAAAAGCGCACGAAACAAAACTGCGCAGAATTTTAAGTCTGCCAACAATGTTACCATAGTATTTGATGCATTAATTCCGAATTCTTTCTCTGTAGTGAAGGATTTCTCTAAATACTTAAATGAGTTTGGCATAAAGACAAAAGTTATTGGTTTTGTTGCCCAGAAAGAAGTTCCTCAGGAGATGTTGCTTTGGGCAAATTTTGAATTCATTACAAAAAAAGAGATCAATTGGTTTGCTAAACCGATTGGACCCGTTGCAGAAGCTTATTTTGCAAGCGAACCTGATATTCTCTTTGTTTTTAGTTTCGCCAAAAATTTATCTATTGATTTTCTCTCTCAATTATCCTTAGCGAAGTTTAAAGTTGGTTGTTTCACTGAAGATACCAATGATTTTGACCTAATGATAAATCCTCCGGGAGGAAAATGTGAACTGGATTTTTTGACCGAGCAGGTTAAACTATATATTAATATGTTAAACCCATCCTAAGGATACACAATATGTCGGAAAAAAGAAAATATGAAGGCAGCGGTGTTGCTATGGTTACACCATTCGGAAATGATGGAGCAATTGATTTTGCAGTGTTAGAAAGACATACTGATGAATTAATCAAACATGGAATTGATTACCTGGTTGTTCTGGGTACTACAGCTGAAACCCCTACCCTTTCTAAAGAAGAAAAGATAGAGATAATTGATGTGGTAAAGAAGTCTGCCGGAGGAAGAGTTCCTATTGTTATAGGAGCAGGAGGAAACAGTACATCAGATGTTATTGACTGGATAAGAGAGATTGGTTCAAATGGGATTGATGCGTATTTAAGTGTGGCACCCTATTACAGCAAGCCCTCACAAACAGGTATGATTCAGCATTTTTCAGCCATTGCATCCTCTTCAGACCTGCCACTGATCTTATACAATGTTCCGGGCCGCACCAGTTCAAACCTTGAAGCAGCAACAGTATTGCAACTTGCACATGAGCTTGGCAACAAAGTTGCGGCGGTGAAAGAGGCCTCGGGCAATATGCAGCAGATCATGGAGATTCAAAAGGACAAACCCGAAGATTTCCTTGTAATATCTGGCGACGACGCCATCGCTCTACCGATGATCTCATTGGGCTGTAGCGGTGTAATATCTGTTATCGGAAATGCGCTGCCTGAATTGCTTTCGCAGATGATCAATGATGCACTTGCTGGCAATTATGAGGATGCAAGGGAAAAGCATTACAATATGTTACCGATGATCAGTGCAATTTTTAAAGAGGGCAATCCTACCGGTGTAAAAGCTTTGATGGAAATACGCGGTTTTGGTAAGAATAATCTCCGGCTACCACTTATCACCGCTACTTCTGCTCTCTACGACAAAATCAGGTATTTAAACAGTTTGTTATAAACGTATTTTTCTAAGCTGCACCAGCTTTGCCGTGACAATTCTTAAATTTCTTGCCACTTCCGCAAGGACAAGGATCATTCCTGCCAACTTTTTTCTCTACTCTAACCGGCTGCACTTTTTGCCCCCCCGGGGTAGGTAATTGACCTCCTTGTGCCTGTGCTTCTGCTGATGCGCCTGCTCCATATTGAGATGTATCCTGCTTGTTAGCTTCGAACTTACTCATATCCATTTTCTTTGGAGCCTGGGCCCTTTGAACTTTTTCAGGATCCCTCAGAGGAATGTGCGCTTTCATCAATGTGGATACAACATCACGGTTTACTTTATCTATCATTGCAGAGAAAAGCTCAAATGCCTCAAATTTATAGATCAACAGTGGATCTTTTTGTTCGTAGGCGGCATTTCTAACAGATTGCCGGAGTTCATCCAATTCCCTCAGGTGTTCCTGCCATGACTGGTCGATGGTTGCAAGAATGATTGATTTCTCATATGACTTAACCAATTCCTTTCCTTCAGAACTATAGCATTTTTCAAGGTTTGCTAATATCTGGAAGATTTTAGCACCATCGGAAACCGGTATTACAATATTTTCATATACCTGTGACTGCCTTTCATACACATCCTTGATAACCGGCATTGCCTGTGAAGAGATGGTATCTCTCTTTCTCTTCATTGTTTCAAGCATCAATGTATATATCTGATCTACCAGGGAGTTGCTGTCAATTTTCCTAAATGCCTGCCCATCTACAGGGGATTCAATTGAAAATACCCTGATCAGTTCCATTTTGAAGTTATCGAACTCATCTGCGGTGTGGTAATTCTCTATGATGCTCTCAGTAACCTCATATATCATATTTGCGATGTCAAGCCCCAATCTTTCACCATATAGAGCATGTCGTCTGCGTTTATAGATTACCACACGCTGTGAATTCATCACATCGTCATACTCCAATAAATTTTTCCTGATACCAAAGTTGTTCTCTTCAACCTTTTTCTGAGCCCTCTCAATGGATTTTGTAATCATGGAATGCTGTATAACTTCACCATCTTTTAATCCAAGACGGTCCATCATACTTGCAATTCTGGCAGAACTGAACAATCGCATCAAATCATCTTCCAGTGAAACATAGAATTGCGATGATCCCGGATCTCCCTGTCGACCTGCCCTACCACGTAGCTGGCGGTCCACACGCCTGGATTCATGTCGTTCGGTACCAATAATTGCTAAGCCACCTGCCACTTTAACTTCATCCGAGAGTTTTATGTCTGTACCCCTACCTGCCATGTTTGTGGCGATAGTTACAGTTCCTGGTTTTCCTGCAGCGGCAACGATATCTGCTTCTCTCTGGTGAAGCTTAGCATTCAGCACGTTATGCGGAATCTTTTTGATTTTCAGCATCCTGGATAGAAGTTCAGATACTTCTACTGATGTTGTTCCCACAAGACTTGGTCTTCCTGCCTTGTTCAACTTTACAATCTCATCAATGACTGCATTGTATTTTTCTCGTTTGGTCTTAAAAATCATATCCTCCCTGTCGTCACGAACAATCGGACGGTTGGTTGGAATAACCATTACATCAAGCTTATAGATATCCCACAGTTCGCCTGCTTCAGTTTCAGCTGTACCTGTCATGCCTGAGAGCTTGTGGTACATCCTGAAATAGTTTTGCAGCGTAATCGTGGCCCATGTTTGAGTTGCAGCTTCTACTTTTACACTTTCCTTTGCTTCAATTGCCTGGTGCAAGCCATCGGAATAACGCCTTCCCTCCATGATACGACCAGTTTGCTCATCAACAATCTTCACTTTGTTATCCATCAGCACGTATTCGATGTCCTTCTCGAACATGGCATATGCCTTTAATAATTGATTTACAGTGTGGATTCGCTCAGATTTTACTGCATAGTCGCGAAGCATCTGGTCTTTAGTTTCCAATTTCTTTTTCTCAGCCAGGTCAGATTTTTCAATCTCGGCCACTTCGCTTCCAATATCCGGGAGAATAAAGAAAGTTGGATCATCTGAGCTACCGGTCATTACATCAATTCCATTATCTGTCATCTCAACAGAATTCATCTTCTCTTCGATAATAAAGAATAGATCATCTGTTACAATGTGCATATTTTTGGAATTCTCCTGCATATACTGGTTTTCAGTTTTATGCATAAGAGACTTATTTCCCTCTTCGCTCAATAGCTTTATTAGCGCTTTATTTTTGGGAAGTCCTTTATTGGCTTGCAGAAGTTTAAATCCTGCTTTTTCTTTATTTTCTTCTTGTAAGAACTTCCTGGCTTCTGTTATAACAGTATTCACAAATTGTTTCTGCGAATTCATCAGTTGTTCCACCTTTGGCTTATATTCCATGAATTCCTGGTTATCGCCTTTTGGCACCGGACCAGAAATAATCAATGGAGTTCTTGCATCATCAATAAGCACAGAGTCGACCTCATCAACGATGGCATAATTGTGTTTACGCTGAACAAGTTCTTCCGGAGTATGTGCCATATTGTCGCGCAGGTAGTCAAAACCAAACTCATTGTTTGTTCCAAATGTGATATCGCTGTTGTATGCTTTTTTCCTACTGTCGGAATTCGGTTTATGATTATCAATACAATCTACACTAAGTCCGTGAAATTGATAGATCGGCCCCATCCATTCTGAGTCCCTCTTTGCCAGGTAATCGTTCACTGTAACCAGGTGAACTCCCAATCCTGTCAGGGCATTCAGATAAACCGGCAGTGTTGCAACAAGTGTCTTACCTTCCCCAGTAGCCATCTCAGCAATTCTTCCTTCATGTAATCCTATCCCTCCAATCAGCTGCACATCATAATGTACCATATCCCAGGTGATCTCATTTCCACCAGCCATCCACTTATTTTTCCAGATTGCCTTATCTCCATTGATTTCAATATTATCAGCTGCTGCAGCCAGGTCACGGTCAACATCTGAGGCAGTAACTTCAATGGTTTCATTTTCTTTAAATCGCTTTGCTGTTTCCCTGACTATGGAGAATCCCTCGGGAATAGATTCCCTCAGGATGATTTCATACTTTTCATCAATTGTATCTCCCAGCTTATCAATTTTTTTGTAAATCTCTTCTTTCAGACTAACATCAACCTCAATGTCTTCTGCCTGCTTTTTCAAGGTCACCAGTTCTTTCCTTTCCTCGTCAACATAGCCCTGAATTTTCGCTTTTAAAACATATGATCTTTCTCTTAATTCATCATTCGTTAAGGTATGGAAAGTCTCATATAATTCCTTGATCTTATCTACAAGTGGTAAGATATCTTTCATGTCCCTGTCTGACTTATTTCCAAGGAATTTTGATATTATTTTATTTACGTCCATTAGATGTTATATATTTTATGCGAATCTATGCTTTTGTAATAAAAAGCAAAGTTAATTTTTTTTAAGTTTTATAAGCCCTAAAGCATATTAAATCATGTTAATAACCTGCTTATAAATGGCTGAGCTTTGAACACTGATCAAATAGAGTGCCAGTTGTGTATGGTAGACAGAATGACAGTCGGAGCTTGAAAAAAAAAAGCCATACTCGATAAAAATATGGCTTAGGTTTCATTGCTGAAATATTATTCGGTTGCTCCTCCACCGCGCATGGAGAGTATATCACGATCGAACATATAGAGATTGTGTGCTCCAAGCAGTTTCAGCTTATCAATAATCGCTTTTACAGAAGCTTCTTCCTCAATTTGCTCTGTTACAAACCACTGAATCCAATTGTGAGTTGTGTAGTCTTTTTCTTCAATGCACACCGCAACAATTTCATTAATTGAATTTGTTATATACTGCTCGTGTTTTAGCACGGCATCAAATAAATCAACAATATTTTTAAATTCTACCGGAGGTTTGTCAAGTCCGGGTATAATGGCTTGCCCATCCCGTTCGTTAATGTACTTCACGAATTTAAGCATGTGCATACGTTCTTCATCAGATTGGGCATAGAACCATTCTGCTACGCCACCTAGCCCCTGGTTTTCGACCCAGGAAGCCATAGCCAGGTAAAGTTGTGAAGAGTAATCTTCTTTTTCAACTTGCGCATTTAAACTATCTTCTATTTTTTTTGATAACATCTTTTAAGTTTAAAGTGACTAAAGTGAGCTAAAGTGAGCTAAAGTTAATGATAACTTTTTACACTTTAAACCCCTTAAATTATATTACATATTCGCAATAATTGCATTTCCGAATCCTGAACATGAGAGCTTTTCGGCTCCATCCATTAGCCGGGCGAAATCATAAGTTACTTTTTTCTGCTCGATTGTTTTTTGAAGGGCAGAAACAATAAGGTCAGCAACTTCATTCCATCCCATGTACTGGAACATCAGAACACCTGAAAGAATAACTGAGCCCGGGTTAACTTTGTCCAGTCCTGCATACTTTGGAGCGGTACCGTGGGTTGCTTCAAAAATAGCATGTCCTGTTATATAGTTAATATTTGCACCAGGAGCAATGCCTATTCCACCGACAATAGCTGCCAGGGCATCAGAAATATAATCTCCATTGAGGTTCATGGTTGCAATGACTGAATACTCAGCCGGACGTGTAAGAATTTGTTGCAGAAATGCATCAGCAATAACATCCTTTATAATAATTTTTCCTGCTTTTACGGCAGCGTCCTGTGCTTCATCGGCTTTGGCTTTCCCTTCCTTCTCAGCTATTCTGTCATACTTACTCCAGGTAAATACGGCATCACCAAACTCCTTCTCTGCCAATTCATATCCCCACTGCTTGAATTGTCCTTCAGTATACTTCATTATATTCCCTTTGTGCACTAATGTCACGGAGGGCTTATTTTCACGAATCGCATATTGAATAGCTGATCTAACCAGCCGGTCTGTTCCTTCTTTCGAAATCGGTTTGATCCCAATAGACGCAGATTCAGGAAAACGAATAGATGAAACGCCCATCTCATTTATAAGGAAATTGGTTATTTTTTTTCCTTCTTCTGTTCCAGCCATCCACTCAATCCCTGCATAAATATCTTCAGAATTCTCTCTGAAAATTACCATGTCAGTTGTTGTAGGATTTTTTACAGGTGAAGGTACTCCTTTGTAATATTTCACAGGGCGCAGGCAAACATACAGATCCAGGATTTGACGAAGTGCTACATTGAGCGAACGTATTCCACCTCCAACAGGTGTGGTTAAAGGACCTTTGATAGAAACAAGGTACTCATGCAAGACGTCGAGAGTTTCCTCAGGCAACCATTTTCCTGTTTTGTTAAATGCTTTTTCACCCGCATAGACTTCTTTCCATTCAATCTTTCTTTTGCCGCCATATGCCTTTTCAACTGCCGCATCAAAAACGGCCACTGAAGCTGCCCATATATCCGGTCCAGTGCCATCTCCTTCAATAAATGGAATAATTGGGTTATCTGGTACTTGCAATTTCCCGTAATGATTGATAATTTTTTCTGCTGCCATAGTAATTGTTTTCTATAATAATTAAGTTACATCTTATTTACAAATACCTTGCATTTTTGTTCAATCATCGAAATCAAGTTTAAAAGAATTTTTAAATGTTTCCATCAGTGGATTCTTTTTAATAAGGTAATTTAACTTGTCATCATCCGTATAAACTTTCTTCTGCGCATCGCCGTTACTCTTAACGGAAGATTCGATTGTATATTCAGTATTTTTTATGTGTTCCCGAAAATATTTAATGATTCCGGGTTTTATTCTCTGTGAAAAATTGTCTTTTTGTGCATTGCTACTTAATTCCACGTGAATAATACCCATTTCATCCAAGCTTGGCTGACACTGCCTGAGGGTATTATAGATCCGTGGTTGATTCTGTTTAATAGAATCAGCGTATTCATTCCATGATGCAAGGATCAGCTCAGAAGTAATTAATATTTCATTATCAGGACTTACCCCCTCCGCCGGCTTATCACCAGTTTTGTCCCCTGGTTCTGGTTCTTTTTTCTGAGCTTCTCCTTTTAAAGTATCTTTAATAGAAATACTTTTAGTGTAAACCCATTTATTTTCTTTCCCGTTTCCGTTTTCGACTTGTGCAGAAGGTTCTTCTTTTTTAGCCACAACAGGTTCCGTGTCAACTTTATCCTGTTCAGGAAGACTTTGCTTTGGAGAGTCAGTAGTTTCAGCGCTAGGACCAGCTACTTTTTTTTTTTCAACCAGGGTAAGGTTGGATAATTTTACGAGAGACAATTCTATGGTTAAACGCTGATTCCTGCTGTTTCTAAACTGTATATCAGCGTCATTGCAAATCTCCAGTCCCCTATATAGAAAATCGAGAGGAACTTCTTTGGATTGAGACAGATACCGCTCTGTCAATGCCTTGCCAACGTCTAAAAGAACTGCTGTCTCAGGATTTTTACAAACCATCAGATCTCTCAAATGTGATGCCAGTCCATTGATAAAGTTGCGCGCATCAAATCCTTTCTCAAGAATTTCATTAAACAAAAGTAAAGCTGTAGAAATGTCGTTTTTCAACAAGCTGTCTGTTAACTTGAAATAATACTCAATATCGAGGATGTTCAGGTTCTCAATGACCTTAGCATAAGTGATATTATCGCCTGAGAAACTAACTACCTGGTCGAATATAGAGAGGGCATCTCTCATAGACCCTTCAGACTTTTGCGCAATAACATGCAAGCCCTCTTCCTCTGCTGTAATCTTCTCCTCCCCTGCAATATATTTTAGGTAGGATACAGTATCCTCAGTCTTGATACGATTGAAATCAAATATCTGGCAGCGGGATAATATCGTAGGAATAATTTTATGCTTTTCGGTAGTAGCCAGTATGAAGATGGCATGTTTGGGAGGTTCTTCTAGAGTTTTCAGGAAAGCATTAAATGCCTGTGGTGAAAGCATGTGAACCTCATCAATAATATAGAGACTGTAATTACCAACCTGGGGAGGTATGCGTACTTGCTCTGTTAAGCTCCTGATATCATCAACAGAGTTGTTAGATGCAGCATCGAGTTCGTGGATATTGTATGCCCTGCTTTCATTAAATGATTTACAGGATTCACAAGCATTGCAAGCCTCAATTGTATCACTAAGGTTCATACAATTTATTGTCTTGGCAAAAATCCTGGCACAAGTTGTCTTCCCAACTCCCCTGGGACCGCTAAACAAGTATGCATGTCCAAGGTGATTGTTTTTGATTGCATTTCTCAGCGTCGTTGTAATGGAGTTCTGCCCAACAACAGATTTAAATGTGTCGGGGCGATATTTACGGGCTGAAACAATAAAATTTTTCATTTGAAATTTTTCAAAAACTGAATGTAAAGATAATGCATTCCGTCGGAAAACAATGGCTCTTTAGGGCAATGAGTTAATGAGGCAATGGGGTAATGAGGCAATGGGTTAATGGGTTAATGAGTCAATGGGTTAATGGGTCAATGGGTTAATGAGTTAATTGGTTAAAGATTTAACCGTTTTGTAATAATTTCTTAATCCAATTGTAATGTCAATGCTATTCTTTTGTAACTAAATAATTAAGCCTAAATACAAAATTATCATTTAGAGATGAAAAAAATCACACTATTCTCACTCGGGTTGTTCTCGATTTCGATATTTGCCCTGGGCCAGGCAGAAGAGTTTGTTCCGGGAGGAAAACCGATAATGAAGATATACAGCAATTTTCACACATCTTTTTCAGAAAGCAAATCCGGATCACAGTTTCAACTGACCAGAGTCTACCTGGGATATGAACACAAATTCAGTGAAAACCTATCTGCAAGAGCAAACCTGGATATTGGTGATCCAGGAGTTGGAAAACTTCAGATGACGGCTAATGTTAAAAACGCCTACCTCAAATATATGTTTAATAATTTCTCTGTCAACTTTGGTATGATCTCAACAACTCAATTTAATATTCCCCAGTGAGAGGGATCAAGCTTTCTCCAAACTTTCAAGGATGGAGTCCTGCAGACAACAGCGAGCGTTTCATATCAACAATAATATTGAATTGCGAAATTAATTTATAATCATTTAAACTTTTAAAAATGAGATTATTGAACACTCCTTAACAGGTGTTGACTTGTGGAATGAAGTAAAA
>Ga0307990_1000201_pt1 | contig 57582 bp, 37 predicted proteins | sample EllFjometagen129_FD_203168 | JGI IMG/M metagenome (GOLD analysis project Ga0307990, IMG submission 203168) | Marine microbial communities from Ellis Fjord, Antarctic Ocean - #129 | ecosystem: Environmental > Aquatic > Marine > Unclassified | place: Southern Ocean | collected 2014-10-08
TAGCAGGCGACACCAATGTCAGGGTGTCGTCCGAGCAGAGTGTTCCCTCGTGGTTATTCCAAATTAGCGGAAAACAGCATCCGTTGAGCTTCTCGCCGGCAACCTCCCGCATCGCTCTGATAAACTCGATTTCAAATTCCGCAATCTGTTTGAGCATGGCTTTGATTTCATCGGGATATACCAACAGAGCAATATAGAGCCCTTGCCCGCAAACAATCTCAGCAACCCCGAGTGGGGATTGAATATCGGGCTCGCGGATTTTCTGCCCTTCCTGGAGGGTATCCGCCAGCTCTTTGATGTTGTTAAGAATTTTTCCGGTGTAGCCCGCCCAAACATCCGGCACATCGAGCACGAAGTGTTCTTCGTCTTCATCGAAGATTGGATCGGCCCAGATAACGCCGTCGGAGGTGAACACTTTCGGACAGCCAAGACCGAGCGGAAAGAGGCAGGTCGTATTGCCGGGCACGTCGAGTGAGCGCTCGGGGGTCCAATCGAAAAAGGTCAACGCATTCAGTTTGTCGGAAGCGGTCTGTTCGACATTAAACGAGTAGAAACAATTTTTCTTCGACGGATTATTAAACGCGTCCATCAACTGGCATTTCATCGTATCGTTCATTTTCAACCAAGTGTGACGAGCACGTCGACTGAACTGCCGGGCTCGACCGCCGCCACAATGTTTCCATCGACGGGCTGGCCGTTGACGGTCATGGATTTGACGCCCTTACAGACGCCATCGGGATTCCGGATGGAGATGCGATAGGTGGCGCTGCGGAATTTGCGGGTGATCGCGTAGGCTTTCCAATCTTTGGAAATGCAGGGGTCGATCATCAGTCCATCATAACCGGGCTTGATGCCAAGAATGTCCTGCGAAATGGCAGCCCAGTTCCAGGCGGCGGTTCCGGTGAGCCAACTGTTTTTTGCTTCGCCCGGTTTGAAGGCGTCTTTGCCGGCGATCATCTGCGAGTAGACGTAGGGTTCCATTTTGTGGAGTTCCGATTGTTCTTCGCGATAGGCGGGCGCGATGCGCTTCCAATAGTCGACGGCGCGGTCGCCGTTCCCCAATTTCGTTTCGCCGATAATGATCCACGGGTTGTTGTGGCAGAAGATGCCAGCGTTTTCTTTGTAGCCCGGCGGATAGGTGGAAATTTCGCCATACTCAATGACATATTTGGTAAAGGCGGGGTTGTTGAGCACGATTCCGTGCTCGCAGGCGAGGCGCTCCTCGACGGAGTCGAGCGCCTTTTGGCAGAGCCCCTCCTCTTTGCCTATTTCTGCCATGGTGCAAAAGCCCTGCGATTCGATGAAAATCTGCGCCTCGTCATTTTCTTTGGAACCGACTTTTTTGCCGTAGTAGTCATAGGCACGCAGAAACCATTCGCCATCCCACCCGTCTTTCTTAACCGCGTCGATCATCGCGTCGATGTGCCCTTCTGAATCGGCGGTCTTGATCCCGCGGCGTTTGCACAGCTCAACGTATTCGCGACCATAGAGAACGAACTGCCCGGCGATCATGAGCGACTCGGCGGTGCGGCCCATTTGATTGCCAGTGGTCTGGAATGATTCGTTCGGATCATCCGAGAAGCAGTTTAGGTTGAGACAGTCGTTCCAGTCGGCGCGGCCGATCAGCGGAAGGCCATGCGGTCCGAGATTTTTCGTTGTGAACGTGAACGAACGGGTCAGATGGCCAAACAGGTCAGTGGCTTTGCTCTCGTCATTATCGTACGGAACTATTTCATCCAGAATGGACCAGTCGCCGGTTTCTTTAATATAGGCGGAAACCGAGAGGATCAGCCAAAGCGGGTCGTCATTAAAGTCGCCACCAATATCGGCGTTGCCGCGCTTGGTGAGCGGCTGATACTGATGATAGGCGGAGCCGTCTTCAAACTGCGTGGCGGCGATATCGAGGATACGCTGCTTGGCGCGTTCCGGCGCCTGATGCACGAAGCCGATCAGATCCTGATTGGAGTCGCGGAAGCCCATGCCGCGGCCAATGCCCGACTCAAAGAAGGAGGCGCTGCGGCTCATATTGAAAGTGACCATGCACTGGTAGGGATTCCAGATGTTGACCATGCGGTCGAGTTTTTCGTCGCCGGTCGACACCTGATAGACACTGAGCAGTTTTTCCCAATCCTTGGAAAGCGCCAGCAGCGCGGCATCTACTTTCTCCGATGTATCGAACTGAGCGATCATCGCCTTGGCTTTGGTTTTGTTAATAACGCCTTTGGACTCCCACTTTTCTTCTTTCTCGTTTTCGATATAGCCGAGAACGAAAACGAGTTCACGCTTTTCGCCGGGTTCGAGGTCGACTTCAATATAGTGCGAGGCGATGGGTGACCAGCCATGGGCCACCGAATTACGGGGTGAGCCCTCAGCAACAGCCACTGGCTTTTCGAAGCCGTTATAGAGGCCGATGAAGTTTTCGCGATCGGTGTCGAAGCCGTCGATCGGCGCATTCACCGAGAAGAAGGCGTAATGGTCGCGACGCTCTTTATATTCCGTTTTATGGTAGATGACAGAATCTTCGATTTCGACCTCCCCTACAGAGAGGTTACGCTGGAAGTTTTCCATGTCGCTCATGCCGTTCCAAAGACACCACTCGGCAAACGAGAAGAGCTTCAGTTTTTTCCGAACATTGGAAATATTCTCAAGCGTCAGCTTGTGGACTTCAGCGTTGGTTCCCTTGGGAACAAAACAAGTGAGCTCGGAACGGACGCCGTCTTTTTCTCCGATAAATTTTGAATAGCTGAGCCCGTGGCGACACTCGTAGAAATCGAGATCGGTCTGCGTAGGTTTCCACCCGGGGTTCCAGACGGTATCACCGTCTTTGATGTAATAGTAACGGCCGCCGGTATCCATCGGGACGTTGTTATAGCGGTAGCGAGTGAGACGGCGAAATTTGGCGTCTTTATAGAAACAGTAGCCGCCAGCCGTGTTGGAAATGAGCCCGAAAAATTCTTCGTTACCGAGATAGTTGATCCACGGGAACGGGGTCTTCGGATCAGTGATTACATATTCGCGGTTCGCGTCGTCAAAGTGGCCGTAGGTTTTCATCATTTTTTCTCCAGAAAGGTTTTTTGAATTAAAATATCAGATGTGAATAGTGAGTGTTGTTCCCTCTTGGGTTACCGCCACATCTTCTATTGTTTTTTCGATGCCATCCGCATAGATCGACACACGATAGGTTCCCAGGAACCCGCGCAGCGAAACCTGCCCATCGGCGGAGGTCAACGCCTCTTCCCAGCCGCTCCACCATTGTTCGAACACCAAATCGCGGTATGCCCGGGCGTTGGGCTTTTCGCGCCAATCCCGGTCATACAGCCCGCCGTATGGAAGCCAGTGCGAATCCTGCCAGAAGCCCCACAGCATGAACGTTGTTGTGGCCGGATGCGCAAACCAGGCGGTCATGAAATCGCGGGTGTATTCCGCCTGCAGTTTTTCGTCAGGTAGGTTCACATCGAACTCACTGCTGATCAGAGGAACCCCGAACCGGCTGAAGCGGTCGCACAATTCCCAAATTCGCTCTGGCGACGTCAAATGGGTGTGCCGGAAATGGCTCTGAAATCCCAGACCTTCCAGAGGCGCACCGGCATCTAAAAGGCGCCCGGCGAGTCCTTCATAGAAATCGAGCTTCTCTGCCCATTGGCCGCCGTTTGCCATCAAAAGAAATTCATTCACGTTAAGCTGTGTGTCTGGAAATGCCGCCTTCGCCCGTTTAAACCAGGCCGCCATTTCTTCATCGCCGAGCACTTTCATTAGATCGCTGTTGTTAAACGCCTCATTGAGAACATCAACGGTCTTAACCTTCCCGTTCAGGGAAAGCCCCATATCCGTAATGTGCGCATCAATCACTCTGCGCAGTGCACCGGGATCGTTTTTTAATGATTTTAAGAAGGCCGGCACATGATTCCATCCGGGCCAGACCAGCGTGTGCGCCTTCACCCCGATTTTCCGCGCGGTCAGCCAATCGATCAGTTCCATTGTGTCTTCACGCTGGAAGCCGCCCCACGCACCGGACCACGCCTCCCATTTGAGCGCATTCTCCAGTACGGCGAAATTAAAGTTTGATTCGAGCACCTTAAAATAGCGCTGAATCTCCGCCTGTCGTTCAGCAAACGTCAATTCAGAGCGACCGGATGTGCGGCGATATTCCTCAAATGCGGCCTGCAAGGTACGGTCCAGATGTGCATCTGTGGCGATCCAGCGATAGAGCAATGAATTTACCGCGGTGCCGAAACGATACGCATGACTCTGCTGCTCAGCGATGACGCGCACTCCTTCCCGCGGTTGCCCGCGCGAATCGATCACGCGAATGGTCAGGTCGCCTTTGCGGTACTTTTCAATCCGCGTTTCCGCTTCGGCGCGCCACGCGGCGTCCCGGTTCTGTCCGGCATACCAACGACCTGTCCGCACATACGCGTTGAGTGGTTTAACTGAGCCGAAGTCTTCAATGCGGACATCACGCAATTCGGCATCGGCGGTTCCCCAGCCATACTGCGCGAAGACCGGAAGCTCCCCAGCGCCCGAGTCTTTCAATACGGTGAACGGAACAGAAAACAATTCCCATTCTGTACTCAAAACCGGACCGCAACTCAGGATGGACGCTTTCTTATTCTTTATCAACGGACCAATGCCCAGCTGAAGCACCGCCGACTCATCCGAAAGGGCCCGCGCGGAAAAAGAGAGCCGGTACACGACTCCAGCGGCCAACGGTTCAGAAAGGGTAACCTGAAAGGGCTCCCCCTCTTTTACAGCCGGAATCTGAAGCGGGGCTCCGCTGACCTCAGCCGAATCGGGACCTTGGCGCCAGACCGCGGGAGCGGTCCAAACCACGGACGCGGAAACGGAAAGAGCTCCAGCTATAAGGAACAGTAATACGCCTTGTCGAATTCGCTGCATCATCTACTCCTACGCTATCGCAGACCGCCTGAACGTCTGTCCTACTTTGCCGGCACGGCTTCAGGGACGGGCGCACCAACAACCACTTGCACATCCATGGTCGAGCCGGGGGCCGCAACGGGAACAATCTGCCCCTTGATCAATTTTCCATCAACCGTGATGGCGCACTCCCCTTTGGACACGGCTTCGGGATTTTTAATGGTAATGTGATAGACTGCGTCGCGGAAACGGCGGGTAACCTTAAAGCCATCCCAGTTTTTCGGAATACAGGGATCGATCAGCAGGCCGTTATACTGTGGACGGATGCCGAGGATGTGCTGAGTGGCTGCCTGATAGATCCATGAGGAGGTACCGGAAAGCCAGCTGTTGCGGGCGAGTCCGAACTGCGGATGCTCGTCGCCGAGAATATTCTGGGGATAGCAATAAGGCTCGCATTCAAACTCATCGATGCGGCCGTTCTGCGCGGCGGGATTGATCTGGCTGTAGTACTTGAAGGCGCGGTCGCCATTGCCAATCATGGTTTCGGCAATCATGACCCACGGATTAGAGTGCAGGAAGATGCCCCCGTTTTCTTTAGCTCCGGGCGGATAGCTGGTGACACCGCCTTTGGATTCATCGTAGCCGTTATAGCCCGGCCAGCTGAGTTTGATCCCGCGCTCGGTGTTCAGTTTGTCGTTAACCGACTGCAGGGCTTTCGCTGCACGTTCTTTTTCGGCAAAGCCGGCCAGCACAGTCCACGACTGGGCGTTGGTGTAAATCTTGCCTTCGCTGTTTTCTTTGGATCCGATCGGGGTGCCGTCCTGTTCAAAGTAGCGTTTGTACCACTCGCCGTCCCAGGCAATTGCGTTGACCACTTCTTTCATGGAAGCGTGATCGGCCTCGTACTGCGAGCTATCGCGGTCGAGGAATCTGAACAGGTCGATCATGTCGAGCAGCGCACGGCCGTAGAGGTCGGCAATCATGACACTTTCGGCGTCGCCCGGCAGATTGACGGTATCGTTCCAGTCGGCAAAACCAAGCAGCGGAAGGCCATGTTGTCCGGTATGGGTTTTGGTGAATTTGAGCCCGCGCTGCAGATGATCGAGAACGGTTCCTATCTCGCGCCCGTCGAGCGGAAGTTTTTTATCGTAGAAGGTGATCTTTTCGTCGAGGAAAACGGTATCGCCGGTCTCTTTGACGTAGGCGCAGACTGCCTGAATGATCCAAAGATGGTCATCGCCATACCACTTTTTACCTTCCTCTTCGCGAGAGTCGCCCTCGTTGGCCTCCATGGTGAGCGGGAAGAACTGGTGCATGGCGGAGCCGTTCGGAAGCTGTACGCTAAGCAATTTACGCATCAGGCGGCGGGCGTCATCCGGGATTCCGGCCAGCACGCCCATAACATCCTGCGAACTGTCACGGAAGCCGAGTCCACGGGCGCCGAGTCCGAGCTGATAGAGCGAAAGATAGCGCGACCAGTTGAAGGTGGTATGGCACTGACGAGGGTTGTGGATGTTGACCATCGAGTTAAAGGCAGCATCCGGCGTTTCGCACTGAAAGTTGGCGAGGTAGCCATCCCAGAATTTCCCAAGGTTTGGAAAAACGGCGTCGACATTTTGCAATGATTGGAACTTTTTGGAGTTGGCAGTTACCGCTTCGGGTACATCCTGCCCGAGTTGAGTGACAAAGCGTTTTGTTTCGCCGGGAGCGATTTTGCCGAGCTTGTGAAGCAGCGCGGCGATAATATCGCCGCGGCGCGCCTCATAGCTGGAAAGATGTTCGTTCTGCAGCTCGAGCGGATTTTTCCAGGTTCCATACTCGTTGTCGCCGAGAAACTGTTTGCGGTCGGTCTGAAAGGAATCGACCGGTGCGCTGGAGGTGAAGAAGTTGTTTTCAACCTTCTTTTTGAGGAAAGCGTATTGGCGCAACAGGACGGTACCGCCGCCGTTCGGCTCGGCATCGACGGTCATGGTCTGCGGGCACCAGTCGGCATTAGTGTACTGCTTGAGTGCGTCGAAATGGGTAAATTCGACCACGGGGATAGCGTCGAGCTCGACGGGCGAGTTTCCAATGTTTGTGATTTTGATATCGCGCAGGACGACGTTTTCGCCGGGCGGCACAAAAATGGTGACGTCGGTGCGGATGCCGTTCATTTCGGAGACGATGCGTTGATAACCGAGACCGACGCGACATTCGTATTTGTCGTACGGGGTGAGTGTCGGCACGAAGAAAGGAGAGAAGACATTGTAGCCGTCCTTCTCTTTAATACGCAGGTAGAGGGTTTCGCCCTTGAAATCTGAATTGGGCATCTGCGGAATGTATTTGGTGATGCGGTTGAGTGCCGGATCACCTTTACAGATGAGCGATCCGCCGGTGTGATCAACAATCCCTCCGAAGGCCAATGTGCCAACATAGTTGGTCCACTTCACCGGGGTCTTCGGGTTGGTGATCACGTATTCCCGTTTTTCGTCGTCAAAGTATCCGTATTGCACAATCAATCTCCAAAAATTATTCCCCAATTACGATTAGATTTTCAGGGAGAACCGCCCCAAAGACCGGGGCGGTTTCGATTCACTACATATCCAAAGCTTATCTACGACGGCGGTTGAAGCGGCGGATGGTGAACATCACGAGCGCACCTAAACCAAGCATGCCGAAGGTGGCCGGCTCCGGAACCACTTCCGTAAATGCGATACCAGTAAACCGAGCATTCTTAGTCAGATCGCCCCCTACCGTATATGAAGAACTTAATGCGCCCGCCGAGAAGGTAGCATCCAAAGTCGCACGACTGGTTCCGCTGTTGACATAAGAGTTGTAACCGCTCGGCAAAGCATCAAACAAATTGACGTTGGCCGATTCGACAAGAATCCCTCCAGAGGCGACCGTTCCATAATCGAGAACATCTGTCGTACTGGTTAAGTGGTCAGCCGAAAATAACTGTCCTTGAGCAAGCTCGACAACAGAATAACCCGTTTGGTCAGACCCGACAACATATGCTCCATAGGTATCATACGTCAGGATATTACCCGCAACGCCTAAATCAAATGTACCCCCGGAAAGTACCATGAAGTATGACACGCTGGCATTTTTGTCGGTCCAATTTCCCACTTCTGTCCCAATGACTCCGCCGTCCGCGGAAGTAACCGCGTAGCTCTTGACGTAGGACTTGCTTGATGCGGTCGAAAATACGATTACATCGCCCGCAGATGCTGCAACGCCTGTGCCTAGACCCACGACAGCAGCGTCCTTTCCGGCATCAGTAGCTACAGAATATTCCAGCACCAATGCGGCCCCCGCGCTCCCCGCCATCAGGGCGGCAACAGCTATTACTATTGATATTTTTTTCATAATGATTCCTCTGTTTGTGGTTAAAGCATCTTTCAATGCTTAGTGGTATCCTCTTTTCCTCGGTAATATTTAATCTCTTCCGCTTGTGAAACCCGTCCGGTTTTTAATGAAGTAACGCTCGCTAAGCCCCGCCCGGCGGAGTGCCGGATGGGGCCAGAATTCTGATTTTCTTACGGATTGATGAATTGAACCTTCAGGCGCAAGAATTTTTCCGTGTCCGTCATCGGAATCCGGTTGGTTACCGTGAGATATCCGGCAACCGGAGTATCCGCAGCACTTCCAACAAACTCGATACCGGTAGTGCTCCAGCTTACGGCACTTGTCAGGTCGTTTTTCATTTCAACCACATAACTCAGTCCGCGGGCCGTTGCTTCGGTGTCATCCAACTGAATATGAACATACTGGAGATACGCGCTATCTTCCGACCCAACCGGCAGATTGGCCACGCCGCCAATGGCGTAATCAACCAGATTGTTCACGCCGTCGCCGTCAGCATCCTCCAGTAGGTTGGTGTTGGAACTGTGGCCTTCGCCGCTCAACCAGTCGTTATACAGAGATGCCGGAGTATCTGGGCCGCTGAGGTCCGCATAAATAGCGATTCCACCTAGACCCACATTTCCCAGTGCGGTGGACTGACCAATTGTCCAACTCGTATTCAACATGGTTGTATTGCTGAAGTCTCCACTGCCGATTTCACGTTTTCCAGAGTTCGAGTAGTTAATCAGTACCGTATCTGGCGCAGCTCCAGGCTGGGCAGCTGTCGAAACCGATTCAATCACAACTCCGTCACTGGCCGCACCAAAGGAATAGGTCAGAGCCGCGCTTGTGCTGCTTATAGATTTAGCTAGATATTTCCCTTGTGTGTCAACCTGTAGCGGATCGCCACTGTCCGCACGAACCAGATAGGCTCCAATCGTAGTGTAATTATCCACTATTGTGAAACTAGCATCAAATGTCCCGCCGGCCGTTACGGATGCATACCAGATGCCCACTGAATTCTGCGTGAAATACTGAGTGGTCCCCGCGATTCCACCATCAGAAGAAACCCAGCTCACGGCATTGCTCTGCAAATGATTCTTATTTGAGCCCGAGGCAATCACCACAAATACATCATTGGGCCGGGCGTCTGCAAAAGTTCCCAGTGTGGTGACTCCAAGATTTTTCCCGTATGTGGCTCCAACCTTCTTAACAATGCTCACGGTGATCGGACCGGTCGCGGGGGCCTCTTTGATAAAGACCTGATCCACGGTCACCTGCTCGCTGGTTGCAAGGCCCGTGGCGGCCATGCGGGCCTGAATAAAGTTGCCGCTGCTCAGCACGGCTGAAAGGTCAAGACTCGCCGTGTACTCGTTGGCAATAGTCGTTACGTCAGCCCACTGAACACCGGTCCAGTTTTCCCAGCCTCCGAAATTCGACACAAACAACTGAACTTCGTTGTTCACAAAGTCCAACCGCGCGGTGATCTGTAGCGGCCCGGTTCCCGTCAGGATTCCTTTAGCAACACGAGCTTTGACAACCTTGGTGTTTCCAACCCGAACAGCAGCCCAGACATTCGTTGAGATATCGTTATAGAGTTCAACCCCGACGTTATCGATCCCCTCCAGTCCAAAATACGCGGAGGAGGCGGTGCCCATCTCGCTTAAGTCCCAACTGTTCAGTTTCCAGGAAATATATATATCCTGATCGCCCGGTGTAATCGTCATGTTTTCGGTTCTGTATTGATCAACCAACGGATCGAATGTCAGCGCATCATCACCGGCAACATCATTCCATATAGACGGAGCCAGGTCCGGGAAGTCATTGCCGTTCTCCCCGACTAAACTATCGGCGGAGAAGTCCCACTGTTCAATCAGGTCGAGCCCGTCATCTACGATCGGCGCAACAAGCTGTGTCAGTTCAATATTATCCACTGCGAGGATATCGCCAGCTTCCCATATTGCGCTACCGTTGAACTGTTGTGAAGCAATGCGAAATTCTGAAAGTGTAAACGCGTCAGGAATACTGCCCGAATATAGCAAGGTCTCCGCGGCAGGAACTAACGTGTAGTAGATATCATAAGTTCCCGCATCGAGGTCGTAAACCTGCCGTACATTAAGGTTCGCAAGAGAACTGCCGGCTGTTTTGAAATCAATCGATGTCGCATAGACGAAATCCTTATCGACAAAACTCAACTGAAACTGATCCGCATTCGCAAGAATATTACTCACCCCGGCACTGTTGACATTGGTGACGTTCAGACGTCCCTCATAAGTAAGCCGGACTGCGCAGTCATCTCCTGATGCCGCACGAAACCCAATTCCCCACGTTGCCTGCTGGTTTTTCGCGGCGGTGTTGGCGAAGTCTGCCGAAACAATATCAAAGCTAATCTGATATTTTCCGCTGGTCTCGTTCTGGTTCACAGAAAGACCACTCGCAGAAGCAAAATAATTATTCAGTGAATTTATTCCATCTCCGAAAAACACCGCTGTGTTATTCGAAATTTTAGCAACCGACTTATCGGGCCAGGTGATTCCACCGGCACCCAGATCGGAAGTACTTCCCTGGGTATTAATGGCACCATCCGCCACGTTAAAATCCCAGCGGTCTATCACCGATTGTGCAGACGTGAAGCATGCCGTAAATACTATAGACATGATAATCATTAACCATTTCTTCATCTCAAGCCTCCTTGGGTTTGTTTCGAACTCTCTGTTAAGTAAGGATGATTGTATGAGCCGCACTGAAAATCTGTTAGTGTATTCCTCATTGAAAAACGGTTGTTTTTCTATGAATAAGCGCACTTCTGCTTTAGTTAAAAACGACCCAGCAGGCAGGGCAAAGCATTGAATTGCAGTCTCTTATGAGACCCCTGCGCGCCGAAAAAATCTTTAGGCTAGACTTGCCCGCGACGGGCTTCGAGTTGCGCGCGAATTTCTGCCAAACGTTTGGCATTAAGCGGGAAAAACTTCAGAAAGATCGCCGCAATAATAAGAGCTATCACGGGCAGTGCTACATAACCAATTCGCATGTTAGTGAGCGCCTTTTCTAGAGCCTGCCCTTGCAGGTCTGCATGGAAACCGGTCAGCTGCAACAATGGACCGGAAAGCATGAACCCCAGACAAAAGCTGAGTTTTAGAACCCATGAAAAAATTGAGGCAAAGCTGCCCTCGCGACGCTCGCCGGTATTCAACTCATCGAGATCGACCACATCCACCTGCATCGAAGGAATCATCAGCCAAAGCCCAGCATAACCGGCACCGACAAACAGCGAGTTGATCAGCATCATATAGGGATAATTCGGATTGTTCGTCCACCACGTGATAGAGACTGAAAACAAAACCAGCGCCAGCGAAATGAAAAGGCATTTGTTTTTACCGATTCGCTCCGATAGATTCTTGAACACTTGAATCATGATCAGACTGGTAACCGTGTAGGTAATCGTTCCGAGGCCAACAAACCAAGCAGAGCGGCTCCATTCGCCGCCAAGCACATAGTAGGTTCCGACATAGCGGCCGTAACTGTCAAAGATGCTGGAACCGAGCAGGAACAGTACGGTAAAGACACACAGGATCAGGAAGGCTTTGCAACTGAGCGTTTCCTTGAGGCTTTTGAACAACCCGATTTTGGCCTGCTTACGGCTAAGGTCGCTCTCATAATAACGCTCCTTTACAAAGAAAGCGGGCAGCGGACCGAGCACGAGCATAAGTGCGGCAATGAACAGGCTGATGTAGCGCATCCCATTGATCGGGCTTTCGGCTCCGTTGACGTAGAAAATTGGCAGCAACGAAAGCCACCAGCAAAAGCCGTTGAACAGGCCGGCTAACGTCTGAAAAATTCCACGCACACTGGCGGTACGGGTTCGCTCGTTATAGTCCGGCGTCATTTCCATTAAGAGACTTTGGAACGGCATCGCCCAAACGGTAAAGCAGGTATAGAAGAGGATTCCAAAGCCGATCACCCAGCCGATCGTCTGCCCTTGCGTCAGCTCGCGAGGAAACCACCAGATGAGTGGATACGTAATGGCCGACAAAATCGCACCCACCAAAATATACGGACGGCGACGCCCCCAACGTGACCGGGTGTTGTCAGAAATCCACCCCATTACCGGGTCGGCAATACCGTCCCACAAACGCAACGACATTAAAATCAGCGCCACCTGATTGAAGCTCATTTTCAGCTCCATCTGGAAGACCTGATAGGCAATGCTGACCATGACCCAAACCGCCAGAATATCTACAGTTCCGGCCGAACCATAAGCCATTTTCTGCCAGAACGGGACCCGGTCCTGCGGCGCAACTACTATTGTTTTTTCTGTCATTGCTTTTTTCATTTAAAGAATATCAACTTGATGGACATTAAATCAGCATTCACTAAAAAACAGCAATTCGTTTTACCAATGATTACGAACGAAAAAACAGTGCAAAAACGTCTCCATTTTCCTGAATGCTTTGATTTAATGCGTTCTATGAAAAGAATTCTACCTGCTCTCCTACTAATCGGTGCCCATGCTACGGCTGAACCACCGGAACCGAATGGTTCGCAGTTGCGTGATATTATTGAAAAACATCGCCTGCTACACGATTTTTATATCGGGGGCACCACCGGTTGGGGAAAAATGGACAAGGGCCCGGGCACCATCCTCGCCAGAGAGTTCAACTACGCCTGCCCGGAAAACGACTTTAAGCAGCAGGCCATCCATCCGTCCCCCGGCATCTGGCGATGGAACAATGCCGACCCGTGGGTTGCGTGGTGCCGCAAAAATGATCTGCTGCTGCGCATACATGGGCCGATCAGCCCGCAATGTTCCGGCTGGACAAAAGACGACTCGCGCACTGCGGAAGAACTCAGTCAGAATCTTGATGAATTCATGACCGCCCTTTGCAAACGCTACAACAAAAATCCACAGGTTCGCTGGATGGATGTCGTTAACGAAACGGTTCTGCCCAACGGCAAATGGTTCGGCCCGAAAGCCGGAACCGATGACTGGGAAAACCCATGGCCACTAATGGGGTTCGATGAAACCCATCCGCTGCGCCCACCGGTCTACATCAAGCGCGCCTTCAAAATCGCAAACCGCTATGCCCCCGACATTCAGCAGATCATCAACCAGCACGGCGGCATGCAGGAGCCCATGTGGGAAAAGATTAAAGCCACCGTCCTCTATCTTCGTGAAAATGGCCTGCGGGTCGACGGCATCGGCTGGCAGGCCCACATCGATGTCGGATGGGAGGATGAGGGCGACAACATCCGGCGCCTCAAAGACCTCATCGACTGGGCGCACGAAAACAATCTTTCCTTTCACATCACCGAAATGAACGTCTGGCTCGATCCAAACAATCTCGACTACCGGGCACAAGCCCGCACCTTTGCCACCGTTTTCGAAACCCTGCTCAAAAAACGCGACAGCGGGGAAGTCACCTGGAACACCTGGAATATCAGCGACGCAACCGCGTGGTATCAAAACCGCGACAAACGCGGCTGTCTCTTTGACGAAAACATGGCCGCGAAACCCGCCTACTACGCCATCCAAAAGGTATTGCTCAATGCGGCGAAAAAGTGACCCATCCAGCTCCCCGCGTTTTACATAAAACCCGCATGGCCCGCAGAAGTACCCGGACAAAAAACGCCTGAGACTCGAGCAGGAGCCTCAGGCGAATGAATCATACGAACTCGATGCCGACCGCTTCACTGGTGCCAAGCACGGAGGTGCCGATCCCGACCCGTTTGAGCGGATCGTAAGCGATGATTTTAAAACTCAGTTCAAACACCTCAGCTTCGGCGGAAAACCGCACGGGTTCCACAACTGCTCTATTAGCCTAAATGGCTGAAAAGACAAAGCTAGTGCCCCCGGCATCTAGGGCCAAAATAATTCGTTCGCCTTTATTATAATTAATAACTCCAAATCAAGCAGCTGCCTTCCCGCCTTTGAGCGACAACACGAGGAGATATACAAAACAAACACACGGCACAAAAAACGCAACTGCGTTTAGTCCAGCGTCAATGAGTCCCCCCATCAACAGCGGCACGATCGCACCACCGGCAATGGCCATACACATCAAGCCGCTCAACTCACCAGCACGTTCCGGCCGTTCTTCCACGGTAATCGAAAACAACAATGGCCAGATATTTGCAAATCCAAGACCACTCAGAATCACGCCACCAATTACCAGCGTCGTATTTCCTGACACCAGCAGTCCGGCACCAACCACGCCCATCAATGCCGACACCCGGAATGCAGGTCTCGGTTTCACTTTGTTCAGCATGATTCCGCCGACTATGCGTCCGATGGCTAACAGGGCGAAGAAGAGGGTCGGGCCAAAAAGAACAGACATTGGCAATTCTTTGTTAAGGAGCGGTATCTGTACAATGACATCGCCCAGCCCAATTTCGTTGAGACGTGGTAAGATAAACCGACCCATACAGACCTCTGCACCCACGTAAAAGAAGATCCCCAGAACGGCGAGTGCGAATACAGGTTCTTTCAGCAGACTAAGTGATGATGCGATACTCGGAGGTGTTTCGGGTTTGATTTCGTCAACTTTAACTATCAAGACACCGACAAAAGCCAAAGCTATGAATACAAAGAACACGGGGAACGATCCGCGCCAGCCCATTCCTTTAAACAGAGAAATCGTCGCAATTAATGTAACCAGAAAAGTGGCCGCCGTGCTGCCCAGCCCCTTGAGACCCTGTGCTAAACTGAGGTTTTGGCTAAATTGTCCCTCGGCACTGACTTCCCGTATGATCGGATTACCCGCCACCTGCAAAAACGTAGAACCAATGCCCAGCACGAAAATACACGCCAGCAACAAGGCGAACCCCGGAGCAATCAGGCTCGGCACCAACATGGCCACCGCATTCAGCCCCAGCCCGAGCAACAACAGCTTTTTCATCCCAATCCGCGCAGCCAGAAGCCCGGCCGGCACACTGAAGGCAGCAAAAGCAATAAACACAAAGAAAGAGAGCATCGTCGCCATCACATTACTCAGCTCATACTGGGTCTTAACAGCATCCGACATCGGGCCCATTGCATCGGCTACGCCCATCACAATGAACGCAAGGAATATTGGCATCGTCTTCAGTTTCATTCATATTCTCCTTATTTAATGATTAAATATATTTAATGGGATGACATAACCTGTCACACCAGTAAAAGATGCCATCGGTCGGGGGATTTTCGATAAACCAGTCACCTTCCCACTTTCAACATGAACGGGTCTAAGGTTTCAGCCCTTGCACGGAGCCCCCCTCTAAAAAACCCCGCCCCTTCTTTTGGAAGGAGCGGCGCAGATGAAGCTGGTTATAAGTCGAACCCCTTATGAGTCGAGCTGATTGAGCGCAAAGGCATACGCACCGATGCCGACCGCTTCGCTGGTGCCAAGCACGGAAATACCGACACCGATCCGTTTGAGCGGATCGTAGGCGATGGTTTCATCGCTTCCGGGCAATGCAATCTGTTTCGTTTCACCTTCCGTGAAGGCGACCAGCTGATCCGCATCTTCCAGATTGTAAACCTGCTGCACAATACGATCGAGCTCACCACCGTCATACTTTTTGATAGTGCCGTTCATGGCATCAAGCACCGCCGGCATAAACAGTTTGTGGCCATAGGCCAGTCCGCCGCCCAATACGATCAATCCGTCAAAGAGTGTCGCAACAGTTGAAAGCGCTTCGCCAACGACCTCGCCGAGCTCGCGGTAGGCTTCAATCGCGGCATCTTTGTTTCCATCCGCTTTCCCGAGAGCAATAGCTTCGATTTCTTTCGGACTGGGTGCGGAGTCCGGATCGATCCCTGCATTTTTCGCATAGCTGTTTTTCACCGCGCGAATGCTGGCACCATCTTCGATGAAACATTCAGAGCGCACTTTGTTGCGCAGCAACCACACTTCGGTGGCATTCGAGTTGTCGCCGATGAACAGTTCGTTTTTATGGACCATGCCCCCACCGAAACCGGTACCGAGCGTGACGCCGAACAAGGTGCTGTACTGTTTCGGGCAGCCGGCTTCCGCCAGCAGTTTATTCGCCTTCGGAAGAAGCCCCGCGATGGCTTCGCCATAAACAAACAGGTCGCCATCATTATTGATGAACACCGGGATGCCGAATTGCTTTTCGAGCCACGAACCGAGCGGAACGCCGCCCGCGAATGCAGGCAGATTGCCGACATTGTCGATGATACCGTTGGGATAGTCGGCCGGCCCGGGAAAGGCAAAGCTGATCGCCACGGGCTTATCATCAAGTTTATCCATCACCTGCCGGAATCCGGCCTCGATGGTCTCAAGGCTCTTTTCGAGCACCTGGGTTTCGGCCGGGAGACGCACCGGCTCTATAATTTCTTTATTTGCCTGAATGGCAGAAAAGACGAAGTTAGTGCCCCCGGCATCGAGGGTCAGAACAATTCGTTTGTCAGCATCATAATTCATAAATTACTCCAGATTAAGCAGTTGCTTTTCCACCCTTGAGCGACAGCAGGAAAAGATAAATAAAACAGGCACAAGGCACCACGAACGCAACCGCATTCATCCCGATATCAACGAGGCCGCCCATCAACAAGGGAATAATCGCACCCCCTGAAATGGCCATGCACATCAAACCGCTCAGCTCACCGGCGCGCTCGGGCCGCTCTTCAACCGTAATAGAAAAGAGCAGTGGCCAGATGTTGGCAAAACCAAGACCACCTAAAATCACGCCGGCGATCGCCAGCGGAGTATTCCCGGTCATCAGCAGTCCGGCACCGGCCGCGCCCATCAGCGCAGAAATACGGAACGCGGGTCTCGGCTTCACCTTCGCCAGCATCACGCCCCCTACGATCCGACCGATCGTCAGCAATAAAAAGAACATAGCCGGGCCGAACTTGCTGGCAGTCGCCTCATCCATTCCCATCCCTTTCAGACCGGGGAAGAGAAAACGAGCCATGCACACCTCGGCTCCGACATAAAGAAAGATGCCCAGCACTGCCAATGCGAAGACAGGCTCCTTGAGCAACGATAAGCTGCTGCCAATGCTCGGAGGAACGTCAGGTTTACTCTCTTCGACCTTAACCAAAGCAACCGTCACAAAGGCCACCGCCATCAAAACAAAGAAGATCGGGAATGTGCCGCGCCATCCCATATTCTGGAACAAAGCAACCGCGGTAATGGCCGTCACCAGATAGGTCGCAACCGTACTGCCAACCCCTTTGATCCCCTGCGCAAAACTAAGATTTCGGCTGTACTGCCCTTCTCCACTGACATCCCGCATAATCGGGTTACCTGCCACCTGCAGAAGCGTGGTTCCGATCCCCAGCACAAAAATACAACCGAGCAGAAGCGCGAACCCGGGAGACATCAGACTCGGGATCAGCATGGCCACCGCATTCAAGCCCAGCCCGAGCAATAGAAGCTTTTTCATTCCGATCCGTGCGGCAAGCAGGCCGCCCGGCACACTGAAGGCCGCGAAAGCAATAAACACAAAGAAAGAGAGCAACGTTGCCATCACATTGCTCAGCTCATACTGCTCTTGCACCGCATTTGACAGCGGCCCCATCGCATCGGCTACGCCCATGACCAGAAAGGCCAAAAATATTGGCATCGTTTTAAGCTTCATTCATATTCTCCTTATTTGATGATTAAGTATATCCATACAGGCTGACGCATCCTGCCAGCCCAGTAGAAGGGTAAATAGTAAACTGTTTCGAGGCATTATTTCAATCCCGCAAAGAAACAATAATCCGACTGCCCCTTGAGAGTTCGATTCAGATACAGCGCGAGTTCACGCACATGGTAATCGCCCCACATACAAGACTCCCCGTAAGCGATTTTACTACCCTCCGGCACATAATCCCACCCGTTGGGCTGATGATAGATCGAGTGCAGCAGAAGCCCCTGATGGGTTTCATCGCGACTGATATAGGGATCGCCCAACATGGTTTTGGAGGCGGTCAGCCCGGCCTGCCAATATCGTTGGCCCTCATCCGTATCCGTTCCGAGATACTTTCCTAATCTCAACAGGCCCTGCACACCGATAGCTGCAGCGGAACTGTCAACCGGCTCCCATTCGTTAAAGGGGTCGGCGGGGCGATCGAGATAATCGCCGAGGCGATAAAGGTTCGGCGCGCCGCTATCCCAGTAGGGGATCCCGTCAGTTGGGGTATTTCCGATGTACCAGTCGCAAGTCGCTTTGGCGGCTTTCAGGAAGATCGCCTCCAGTTCAACGCGACCGCCGAACGGTTCGAGCTCGGCCTCGTCCAGCGTCGCCAACAGTTCGAGCTGCTCCGGGAAGCCGAGCATTGCCCAGGCCACGCCGCGAGTCCAAGTGGTAAAGCCGCTGAAGCCCTGTTGCGAGTTGGGGCAGCGGTAATTCCCGTCGTTCACATTAAAGAGGCTTTCGTGTGCGGTGCGGCCCCATTCATCATATACATCGCGCCCCTCACCGTAGAAGATCGAATATTTTGCGGTAACTTTCAGGTGGTCAAGAGCCCGGCCGAGCAGGTTGATGCTGCGATCGTTCTCGCCCATCAGTGAATGGCCGAGCAGATGCGAAACCATCAGGCTGCGGCAACTGCGGACCGTATCGACAAACAGGGAGTGCGGGCCGTTAAAGCTGTACATATATCCGCCCTCTGGCAGATCGGTCCAACGGTTCGCCTGAACCGCGCCTGAAACTTTCAGGGCCAACCTATAAAACTGGCGCTCAAATTCATTTTCGGGTATCCGGCCTTCATTCATCAGGCGCAACAGATTTCCATAAGTGGAAACATTGTTAAACCCATGATCATGCACGCCGACATGGCTGACGTGCGGAGCCATCTTCTCCACGGTCTGCGTGCGGCCGAGCTCCAAGAACTCCTCCTCCCCGGTGGCGTCATACTGCAAAACGGCGGAACCGATCTGAAAGCCCTGAGTCCAGTCCGTCCAGCCCTTCGGAATATATTTGCCCTGCCAGGTAAACACCGGCGCGCCCTGCGTGGCGGTGTATTCCTGTTCTATCAGACGGATTTTCCGGCCGGATAATTCCCAAAAAGCAACAAGGTCCTGTTCCAAATTACCAACCATTAAATCGTTATTAATTATCATCCGAAAATTCCTTCTTTTGCCATGCGGGCGACTTCTTCTTCCGAGTAGCCAATTTCCAAAGCCACGGCCCGGCTGTGCTCTCCGAGCCGCGGAGGGAATTTCTTCAGCCGGGGCGGCGTGCCCGCTAACCGCACCGGCGTTCCCAGCAGTTTCAATTCGCCGATCTCGGGATCTTCCATAGAGACAATCATGTTGTTACAGGCAATTTGCGGGTCGCGGGCAGCTTGATCGAAGCTGTTAATGCGGGCACACAACACGCCCTTGCTCTCCAGCTCCGTCATCCAGTCATCCGTGGTTTTCCCGAGAAAGGCCTGCGCCAAAAGGGCGTTGAGCTGATTCTTGTTTTCGATCTGCAATCCCTCGGTACTGAACACCGGCTTTTCCGACAGGTCTCCGAGCCCGAGGGCCACCGAAATATCCTTCAGGGCGTTTTTGGAAAACACGGGCGATATTTCAATAAATCCATCCAAAGTCTGGAACGCCTTTTGGATGGCCTCCTCGGTTCCGCCCACGGCGGCCGGCCGATCAATTTTTTCCGCATTCAAGCGGGCGGCGGCATTCCAAGCGTGGGCGTGAAACGCCACGCTGAGCAGGTCGGTGGAGAGGTACTGCCCTTCCCCCGTCCGATTCCGGTACAGCAGAGCGGTTAAAATCCCGATCATCAGGTTCAGCCCGGCCGGGTAATCAATGCTCATGCCACCGGCAATGGGCGGCTTCTCTTTATCAAAAAAGGTAAACCATCCGCCTTCCGCAAGCGCCATCATATTGTGACCCGCACGGCCGCGTTCAGCGTACGGTCCCGTATCGCCCCACCCGCTCGATGCGGCATAAATCAACGCTGGATTGATCTTCTTCAACTCCTCATAGCCAAACCCAAGCCGTTCCATCACTCCCTGACGGAAGTTATGCACTAGCACATCGGACGATTTGACCAGCTTCCGGATCATCTCTTTTCCGGTCTCCTGTTTCATATCGACGGTGATGGAGCGCTTGTTGCGATTGAGATTGGCGAACGGCAAGGACATCTCCTTGACAAACGGCCCCCAGGACCGGCTCCAGTCCCCGCTACCGGGACGCTCCACCTTGATTACATCTGCACCATAGTCTGCCAGGATCTGGGTGCCAACCGGCCCCTGATATACATGACTGAAGTCAAGGATACGGATATCCTCCAATGCGGTTTTCGAGATCATTCTATTTCTTTCCTTTTTTAGTGAGAAAGTCGTGCAGCCGTTTTTTCGTATCCGGATCCTGCAGACAACTGACGGAGCGAAATGCCTCGACTGCGGCGTTCTCGTCGCGGGCGGCTCGCTCCTGATCATTCAAAATTGTTTTAAACTGACTGAGAGCATTCTGATTCTGAGCGATAACGGCAGTAGTGAAATCAATCAATTCCTGTTCCAGCTCCGCCTTGCTCCCTGCAAAATCGACGAGCCCGATTTCAGCCGCCTTCGTCGCATCCATCATCTTTCCGCTGTAATAATAATATTTGGCTTTCCGGACACCCACGCGGCCGGTCAGACGGCGGATTCCGCCCCAACCGGGAATAAAGCCCAACCCCGCCTCGGACTGCGCCAATTTTGCAGTCTCCGAAGCAAAGATCAGATCGCACGCCATGGCCAGCTCAAGCCCGCCGCCCATGGCGTAGCCTTCCACCACGGCCACGACCGGCATCGGCAGATCTTCAAGCATATTAAGAACGCGATGCCCCTGCATGACCCAGGGGATAATGGTGTGCTCATTCGTCTCTTTCAGCACATTAATATTGGCACCGACACAAAAGAAGCGTTCGGATGCACTGCGGACAAATACGATTCGAGGCTTCGCCTCACGTATCTGTTCAATGCAGCGCTCCAGCTCCCTGAGCACCTCCCCATCCAGAGTGGGCGGCTTTCCTTCCGGGGGTACCAGAAGGATCGTGGCCACAGCGTTTTCAATTTTACTTGTAACCTGAGTCTTATTCATGATCTTTTTTCTTATTTCTATTTAAAAGCTTCAGGGTCTGTGACCCCCTGAGCTTTTTCTACTTAATTGCTGCCGGTGCAGCTATTTCTACGGCAGGAGTTATGCCCTTAGCATCTTTATACCTGGTGTCGATATCGCCGATATAGCCCAGCAAAATACCCGCGATCAAAGCGATCGCGACACCGGCAAGTGTCATTTTGGCTGCACGTGTCTTCGGCTTTGGATCTTTGAAATAGAACACCCCCCACAGGGCATTCACAGCAACACAGAGAGAAGCAATGGTGTAACCCGGCCCGGCACCAATCATGTCGACAACCTTCAGCATCATGAAGAAACCGAGAGCCCAGAGACCCCCGGAACTGAGAACCCTAACGTAGTCGGAAGGCTTCTCGAGCTTCGGAGATTTACCAGTCAAAATAACCATGATACCCGTACCGATAAACATCCCTACAGCCAGCGGCAGGCCGGAGGCCCAGGGGGATACCGCGGGCATATCTCCAGCATTCTGTGAAATGTAGGCGGCCGGGATAAAGAATGTTCCCCAGAGGATACCCGCACCCACTGCGCCGAGGAGTCCTTTAGCCGTGGACTTGCTGGCGTCTTTGTCTTCATCGCCAGTACCGCCGGAGAAAATAATCATAAAGATTCCGCCGAACATCAGCACCGCAAAACCGACAGCCACCAACCAGATGATGCCAGACAGGTCGCGATTCTGCCCCAGAAGTGTCAATCCCCAGATGAAGGAAACAACCACATTCAGCGGTGCCCAGATCCCGAAGGCCTTGGCAATACCGATATGCTTACAAGCAACAAATGCGCAATAGGCACTGATCGCCCAGATCAACCCGCCCAGAAGCGGGAGCCATGCCATCAGCGTCGAAAGCTGGCCGACTTCTCCGCGAATCCCGACGACAACAACCGCGATAATCGTGGTTGCTAATGCGACAAAGAACGTCTTTGCCTGCTCGGTTGGAAATTTCACCTTTTCAGAAGGGACTAACCAAGACCCCCATGCCACTGCGCAGATCACTGCATAAATGATTCCTATAATATCCATGATTTCTTTCCTCCGTTTTTTTAACTAGTCAAAAGCCGGGAAGTTAAAGGTCAGGTCCTGCACCTTTCAACTTTCCGACTTTAGACCGCTGCGAAGCGATCCATTACCACCAGGGTTGCCGCTTGCCTAAGCTAAACAACACGCTTTTTTCTTCGGTGTATTCTTCAACCGCGCGGCTACCGAGCTCCCGCCCCATGCCGCTCTGTTTGTATCCACCAAACGGAATCTCTGGATGACCTTCGAGCCAGGTATTCACCCAAACGGTACCCGCACGCAGCTCTCTAGCCGCTTTCATTGCCTGGTTATAATCGTTCGTGAAAATACCCGCTGACAACCCGAAGTCGGTCCCGTTGCAAATCGCGATGGCTTCATCCAGCGTCTTGCAACGCACAATGGATAGCACCGGACCGAAAACCTCTTCCGTGGCAACCGGAGAATCCGCCGGGACATGGTCCAAAATGGTGACCTCAAGGAACCGCCCTTTTTCTGTTTTCAACTTTCCGCCACCCATACAGACTGTTGCTCCAACTTTACGGCCCGCTTCAACATAGCCCAAAATTGTATTTTCCTGTGCTTCGTTAATAATGGCTCCCTGCTTAGAGTTCTCATCGAGTGGATCACAGACATTTAGCTCCTTGGCGAAGGCGGTCAACCGCTCAACAAACTCATCGGCAATGCCTTCCTGCACGATGATGCGGCTGCTGGCGTTACAGCATTCTCCCATATTAAAAAAAGCACCCAGACGAGCGGCATCGACGACGGCGTCTATATCGGCATCATCCATCACAATCATCGGGTTCTTACCGCCCAATTCCATGCAGCATTTTTTCATAGTACCCGCAGCCGCACGGGTAATGGCCTTTCCAACACTGATCGAACCGGTGAACGAAATCATCTGGACGTCTTTATGCTCACTCAAGGATTGCCCAACGGCACCGCCACTGCCCGTTACGACATTAAATACGCCGTCCGGCAAACCGCATTCCTTCAAAATTTCTCCAAGTAACAGTGTGGTGGCCGAGGTCAGTGTGGCCGGTTTCGACACCACAGAACAGCCAGCCGCCAAAGCGTACGGCGCTTTCTGGCTGACAATCAGCAACGGGAAATTCCATGGAGTGATCAATCCAACGACACCAATAGGTTCGCGCAAAGTCATTGAGATCGTTCCCTCGCCGAGCGTATTACAGCTTTCACCATACAAATGACGGCACAGCGCCGAGGCATGCTTCCAAATCCCCGCAGCCCATTCGACTTCGAATCCAGACTGCGAAAGCGGCTTGCCGCTTTCTAACGTTTCCAGTAAAGCCAGTTCATCCTTCCGTTCGACCATGCGCTCAGACACGGCATAGAGAATGGCCGACCGTTCCTCCCCGGCCATTCGTGACCACACTCCGGCATCAAACGATTCCTTTGCCGCCGCAACCGCCTTGTCTACATCACCGGCTGTTCCTGCAGGAACCTTCGTCACGACACAATCATGAGCCGGGCTAATCCGTTCAGTATATCGACCGCTTTCGGATGCGGTCCATTTGCCATTAATCCATAAATCAAACTGTCTGGGCTGTTCCGGAATTTTCATAGTCACTCCTGTTTTGTTAATTGTTGACATTTCACGCGCGACCCCTCTTCCCAAGAGAGAGGGGTTTCTTTATCTATTAGCCGACGAACGGCTGCATAATATTTTTATTCAAAGCAACCAGGGCAGAGGTGACATCACCCTGCTCGATCGCATCAGCAATCTGCCGATGCTCCAAATAGCTTTCGGTCAAAAGCCTGTGCCGCGAATACGGCAACCGCAGCCCGCCCAGTAACGGCAACCAAACGGATTCCAACCCGGTATGCCCGCATTCCCGCAGCAAAAGACGGTGGAACTGCAGGTCCAACTGAACCACTGCCGGCATATCTTTATCTTCACAGGCCAACTTAAACAGACGCAGATTCTTTTTCAGTTTAGAGAAACAATGGTCCGTCGGGTTCGCGATCAACTCCGAGAGCGCAAAACTTTCCAGATCGAACCGCACCTTGGCCATAACCGGGATCAGCTTTTGATCCCAGACTTTACCAACGCGCACCCCGCGGTTCGGAATGCTTTCAAGCAATCCTTCCTGGGAGAGCTGAAGAAATGCATCCCGGATGGGGCCCCGGCTGACCTGGAAGCGTTCCGCCAACGGGATTTCGCGCAAGGCCTCGCCCGCTTTAAAATTGCCCACCAGAATTTCTTCCCGGAGCCGGTCGGTCACCTGTTCTCTTACGTTTCTATAATCCATTATTTACCTATCGCCTTTTTTGCCACTGATGCCCCCGTCGGCGAGCGGAACCGGTTCTGAGTCGACCCCCCAAAGACTGGGTTCGGGCCCCATCTCAAACTCCAACACCCCGCCACTGACAATGGCGCTGTGCGGAATCCAGACATTCTTCAGAGGTTGCCCATTCAGACTCAAAGATTGAATGTATATATTCTTTTTCGAAAGTCCGCAGGCTTTGATTTCGAATTGCTTCCCGTTTTCGAGATGGAGCGTGACGCTCGGCAACAGCGGCGAACCGATCAGATAGATTCCGCCGCAGGGATTGACGGGATAGAAGCCCATAGCGCTCATGACATACCAGGCGGACATCTGACCGCAATCTTCGTTGCCAATGTATCCGGCCGGCTCCGGTTTATAGAATTCTTCTGCGATCTGATGGATTTTCTCCTGCGTTTTCCAGGGTTGTCCCACGTAGTCGTAGAGATAGGCCACATGGTGACAGGGCTCGTTGCCATGCGCGTAATCACCGATCAGGCCGGAGACATCACCCACGGCGGTTCCATCTTCGTTGGCCGGCATCGTAAACAGCGTATCCAGCCGCTGCGCGAACTTCTTCGCTCCACCCATCAAGTCGACCAAGCCGTACACATCGTGGGGAACAAAAAACAAATACTGCCAAGCATTACCTTCGGTGAATTCCCGGTCTTTCGGATCCTCACGATGGTACGCGCGCGGGTTAAATGGCTCATAAAACTTTCCATTCTCCAGTTTGCCACGGAAGAAGCCGGTCTTCGGATCCCATACATTGCGATACCTTTGGCCCCGTGCCTGGTATTCGTTAGTTACCTTCTTGTTGCCCATTTGGTCCGCCATCAGGCTGACGGTCCAATCGTCATAGGCGTGTTCAAGGGTCAGTGAGGTTCCGGAACGGGTCAACTCATCGGGGAAATAACCGAGCCGCAAGTAATGCTGCTGACCGTACCACTGGGGATAATTATAAAACTTCATGATCGGCGCACCGGGCTGGGTGGTGGTTGCCAACAGCGCGCCCATAATTTTCTGATCGGGCACATCATCGGCCAGCCCTTTCATCCAGGCATCCACGACAACTGGAAGCGCATGAACACCAATCATACAGAAATTCTCATTATGGTTCATGGCCCAGCAAGGCAGCATGTGGTAGGGACTCTGTGCCTGGAAGGCGAGCATCGATTTTACGTAATCCCCGGTGCGCTCTGGCTGAATAATCGTATGGAGCGGATTCAATGCCCGGAAAGTGTCCCACAAAGAAAAGACCGTATAATTAGTGAAGCCGACGGCCTGATGAATCTCTTTATCAATCCCCCGATACTCGCCGTTGACGTCCTGATTGATATCGGGATGGATCATCGTGTGATAGAGCGCGGAATAAAATACTTCCAGATCCCTCGCGGGACCGTCCGCCACGATTTTTCCTAACTCCTTGGCCCACTTGGCTTCAGCGGATTTGCGCACGGCTTCAAAATCCCAATCCGGAATCTCGGTTTCGAGGTTTTCCAACGCGTTGCGCATGGAGACCTGGGAAACAGAAATTTTAGCCTGCAGGGATTGGCCGTCGGCGAAGTGGAAAACGGCGACCATTTTCGAAGAGGCTCTTTCGGGGATGTTCGAATAGTCAAGATTGCGGACCTCGTCGCGAATCAGATGACTGGCAATCGGCTCGGAGAATTTCAATGCGAAATACATGAACCGGCTGCTGGCCCAACGGGAATCGGTGATCCGGTATCCGGTCACCGTATAGGGATCGCGGATGCACACATAAGCATGCTTCACCGCAGAGGGGCCGGGGATGTAGTGTTTGAAATCCATCAGCACTTGACGGTTCGCTCCTTGAGGGAATGTGTAGCGATGCATCGCAACCCGCTCGGTGGCGGTCAGTTCAACATTGATGTCATAATCCTGAAGCCGCACCTGATAATACCCCGGCGTAGCGGTTTCATCCTCATGCGAGAACCGCGAGCGGTAACCGGTCTCCGGCTTCTTTTCACTGCCCGGCGTGAACAGGGTTTTGCCTGTCGTTGGCATGAGCATGAAATCCCCGCAATCAATGAGCCCGGTTCCGCTCAAATGGGTTTGGCTGAAGCCCAGGATAGTGGTTTTATCATAGTGATAACCGGCGGCGGCATGCCATTCCTGAACCGAACAGTCCGGCCCCGGCGCCACCGCCCCGAACGGGACAGTAGCGGACGGAAAGGTATGACCATTGTAGCCTGTCCCGACGAACAGGTTTACATGGTCCATCCCGTTTGCAGCAAAAGAGGACGAAGCTCCTGCGAACAGGATCAAAAGACAGGTGCTACGGATAAATTGTTTCCGCATCCATGCCGGCGCTTTAGATGAAAGGTTCATGCTCATAGTGGAGGTTTTCCTCTGATTTTTTTAAGGGGCTATCCGATCAATACAACTTGCGTTGCGCCAGATCATCCGCCCACTGCGGTTCATGCTTTTTCATCCATTCAACCAACCGCTCCTTCATCTGTTCGGCTTGGACGCGGTTTCCTTCCGGCGAAATCGGCGTAAGGATCAGGTTGCGCAATTCCTGCGGATCAGCCTTCAAGTTATACAAGGCATTCAGCCCCCGGTTGCTTTTGTCTTTGCCCATCATGAGCTTCAGGTCTCCGCTGCGGATCATATAATTGGGCGTGCGGGTTCCTGAGGAGAACGATACGACATCGTGCTCTTTCGTCTGGCCCTCGACGAAAAAACGCAGGCTTATGCCATTATTTTCAGGAGCGGACACGCCCATGTAGTCGAGAACGGTCGAACAGACATCCATCTGTGATACCGGAACATCCACCACGGTTCCCGGCGTGATTCGTCCGGGGAAGCGCATCAGAAACGGCACATGAACGGAGCCTTCGTAGAAGATCATTTTGGAGTGCATGCCGTGGTCACCCAGCATTTCACCGTGGTCGGAGATAAAGACGACCAGCGTGTTTTCGGTCAGACCCAGCGCATCGAGTTTATTGAGAATTTCACCAATCCAGTCATCGATTTCGCGCACCATTCCGTAGTAGATCGACCGCATACCTTGAATCTGTTCGCCGTTCCGGTAACGCAACTGATCGTCTTGGTTCGCCCGTTCGCGGTACGGTGAATCGGTCATCGGGTCGTCGATACTTGGTGGCATCGGAATCGATTTTGCCGGATACATTCCGTAGTAGGGTTCCTGAACCACCATGGGAGGATGCGGCGGATCAAAAGAGCAGGTCAAAGTGAAGGTTTGATCTTTCAGGCGGTCGAGCGCCTGCAGGGTTTCGTCGGCGGTGAACGCCGCATAGGAAACACGTGGCGGCAAATCAACTTCACCATACTGGGTGACCTGCTTGCTTTTGAGTTTCATTTTCTCGGCCGTCCCCAACGTCGCCTTATCGTAATCCAAATCCAGTTCAATCGGTCTGTAGGGCCGTTTGTTTCTTCCCGAGTAGAGCTCGCCCTCTCCCGGCGTTTTGGGGGTCACTCCCTTGCTTTCCAGCCAAACCTGATAGGCTTTGATCTGACTCGGAGCGCCTTTAACATTACCGACCACCTTCACGTCATTGTTGTAGCAGTCGGTAAACTGATGCGGCGTATGCCATTTGCCGTAATACTCGGCAGCATACCCGTTTTGTTTGAGCACACGGTCGAAGGTCGGCACCTCCGGCACGTCGGAGCTGGTGAGGTCCCCGTTGTTCAGAACATTCACATTAACGCTACTGAGTCCCGTCAGAATCGACGCCCGCGCCGGCACGCAGACGGGGTTGGCAGAATAGCAGTTGGAAAACATAACCCCTTCGCGAGCGATGCGGTCCATATTCGGAGTTTCGATCACCGTATTTCCCGCACAGCTCATCGCGTCAAAGCGCTGCTGATCGGTTATGATAAACAGCAGGTTCGGTCGACGGGCCGGAGCGGCACAAGCGTCCGGCGGCACAAACGCCAAGATCAACCCGGCGAAACACGCGACGGCAGAAAAGCATCTAGAATTAAAATCAAACCGCTTGGTTGTACTCATTCGCTCCCTCTTTCTCTATTGGAACCATCTCTGTATTTTTAATCCGCCGTCAATCGTTCAGAGCCTTCTGACCGGATTCTATCCAGCTTCTTCTGCATCCGCTCCGCGATTTCTGGATACTCACTGATGACATCATGTCCTTCAGCAGGATCCTGCTTTAAATTGAAAAGCTGCGGCTTGAACCGGTCCGGATTTTTCTTCTTCTGCGCTATATCCGATGGCCGCAGGGGATTGTTTTCAATATATTTCCAATCCTCCATGCGAACCGCCAGCGTTCCCTTTACATCATTCATCATCATCGACGGGCGTTCACATTGCGTCGACTTCTCAGCACACAATGCGGAATAGAAACTGAAACTATCGGGGGCCGCGGTTTTTGGATCCAGCACCGTTCCGGTCAGCAACTCCTGAAAAGTCGCATAGAGGTCCACAATATTGACCATCCGATCGGACTGAGACCCGGCCTTGATCCTGCTGGGCCAACGCGCAACAAAAGGCACCTTGAAACCGCCTTGCCAAATCAAGTGCTTATCCCCTTTGAAATCTCCATTCATTTTGAAGCCCAGTGCGCGCGCCTCCTCCTCTTCCGGACAGACATCGCCCCCATTGTCGCTGGTAAAGATGAAAAGCGTATCGTCTAAAACGCCCAAGGACTCCAGTTTGTTGATAATTTCGCCCACACTGTTATCCAGATCATGGATGAAATCTCCATAAGCACCAATCCCGCTGGTTCCGCTGAATTTATCGCTAGGTGAAATGGGATGATGTACGGCGACCGGACAGAAATATAAAAAGAACGGTTTGTCTGAATCTTCTTTTACCGTTTTTTCCAGCCATTCTTTGGCGTGATCCGACAAATCCTGCGTCACATTTTTTGCGACACGCTGCGGCGCATCATATCCGTGGTATTGCTGCCCTTTATAGAAACTTTTTCCATAAGGGTGCTTCCCCTTGGAACGCAGACCCCAAATGGATTCGTTTTCGACATAGATTTTGGGTAACCAGTCAATCTGGTTGGGCACCGCAAAGGTATAATCGAACCCCAGCGAACGCGGGCCGGGCTCCAAGGGCTGAGCGGACAGATCCTCCACGTTGGCCAGATTCGTATACCCCAAATGCCATTTCCCGAACTGGGCATTCCGGTAGCCAAACTGCTTTAAATATTCCGGAAGCGTCAGAAGCTCCGGCTCAATCACGAGTGGGCCTTCCGGCGGACTCAACACACTGTGTTTCATTTTCCCCCGCCATGCATAACGTCCGGTCAAAAAAGCATAGCGAGTGGGACTGCAAACAGACGCCGGCGTGTTTGCATCGGTAAAGCGGATGCCCTCCTCAGCAAGCCGGTCGATATTCGGTGTTTGAATGAACTTCACATCCGCGCCGTAGCAGTTCGCGCTGCCATAGCCGTAATCATCAGCCAAAATAACAACAATGTTTGGCATTTTCTGAGCCGCACTCCATTGTGCGGCTGCGCTTAAAATTAACATGAGACTTAGTTTATAGATTCGACTGTTCATAATAAAATCCTGTTATTTCTGGTTATCGTAAACCCCGTTCATCTCACGCTGGAACTGAATCACCATGCCGCGCAACTTGGTTTTAATTCTCCACGCCTCCGCCACCGCCTGAGCCTTATTTCCACCTTTTTTGGACCAGATCGCGACCACCTCGGTGGTCTCGCCCGGATCGTTCTCTAAATCGTACAGGACAAGGCTCGGATGCAAGGCCAGCTTCCACCTGCCGGACCGAACCGCCGCCAACGCCCCCTGGCACCCGTGGTAAAAAAAGGCGTTGAGGTATTCCTCCCGCGTATACTTGTCCGACCATTCTTTATCCTGTGCAAATCCACGCCGCAGGGGAATCTCCGCGTTCAGCGAGACGTTCTTATCGAATGCAGGAATCCCGTCGGTTTTTCCTAATAAAAGCGCACTTAAATCGCGCCCGTCGAGAGTGACCTCCTCCGGGACAGCAATCCCGGCCAGGGACGCCAGCGTCGGATACCAGTCCATCGCATGCACAACGTCGTGGGGTTCCAACCCTTTTTTGATGCCCAGCCCCGGGCCGTAGGCAATTGCGGGAACGAGAAATCCACCGTCATAGCAAGTCAGTTTGGAACCGCGGAGCGGCTGCTGCGGGTTGCGGCCCGGCCAGCGTCCGTTATCCGACACGTACAAGACCAAGGTGTTATCCTCAATACCCAGACTCTTCAAGGTCTTCAGAAGCCGGCCGACATGATAATCCATCTCCTGAATGGCATCGCCGTATTCCTGATGGGCAGTCCAGTTGGAGGTGCCGCGGAATTCCGGGCTCACGCCGAGCGGATCGTGCAACATCGTGTGAGGTAAATAAAGGAAGAACGGTTTTTCTGCGGCGGCCTGTTTTTCAATCCATGAAATGGCTTCATCCGTATATTTTCTCGCCAGTTGCCCCGGTCCCACATCGCGTTCAACCACCTTGTCATCGTTATAAAACGGCATGCCGCCTTTGTCATCAAAATGAGAAACCTCGAAGGAATCCATATTGTGCAGGATACCAAAATAATGATCAAAGCCCTGATTGAGCGGCAGGAACTGCTCCTTGAAACCCAGATGCCATTTGCCGATGCAGGCGGTGGCATAGCCTGCCCCTTTAAAGAGTTCAGCAACGGTCAAACGCTCTGGAGGAATGCCTTCCGTCGCATCCGGACGGTGCACCCAAATTTCATTGCCGGTTCGACGCGGATAGCATCCGGTGAGCAGGCCCGCTCGTGAGGGGCTACAGATTGGCGCCGCAGAATAATAATCGGTAAAGCGAACCCCGTTTGCGGCCATTGCATCAATCCGCGGGGTTTTGACCTCCGTCGCCCCGTAGCACCCGAGGTCGTAATAGCCTTGATCATCAATAAAGATAAAAAGAACATTGGGTTGCGGAGCGGCCTGAACACCCAGCCCTGCAAAGAGAGCCAGCCCCAGCAGGCACATCCATTTTTGAACCATTTTAGAATCTATCTTCATTATGTCCCCCCATATCGATCGCAACTTTGGCATTCATGGCCATTTCCAATATACGAAAACAACCACTGATTGCTTTTTCCCAAACTATTTTTCCAACCGCGAAAGAGGGTTCTTATAGAGCTCGATCACGGAAGACATTCCGCCCTTTTCCCGGATCAGCTGGTCCAGAATACCGATTCTCTGACACGTGAAATCGGTTATTACATATTGTTAACAATCCGGCAAGGCATAACCTGAACCCACTTGAACCCCCTCGTATAGAACGCGGACAGCAGGACTTCCGGGGCAATTCCAATCCGCATTGAATTGCCTAACCGCTTCTAATGTTCGGAAAAGAAACTGCGTTGCGGCACAGAATTCTGGCTCTTCTCGGATATGCATTTTTTCCACTCGCATCAACAGGATGGTACATAATTTCGGAAATGATCGGTTGTTGCGAGGCTTTCACATTCGGACTGTTGGCCGCAGGCAGGATTGATACCCAATAGGTGCTGTCATCCGGAACACGCCCGATTGGGACCCCCTTCTCCTGTCCTTTAAACTGAAATGCATCCACTACACGCACCAACGATCCGCCCGGAGCGTAAGACAATAGCAGCTGTTCGCCCGCTTTATTGATTCCGAATCCCGCAATGATCGGTGAATGGAAGTCCGTCACCTCTAAAAATGTTGCAAGACCATTGATTGCAATCTGCAAACCATTCGGAATCTTCCATTTTAAAGGACATTCGAATCATCACTCAGATAGTAATCATTCAGCGAAAAGGGCATTGCCCCCCGATAATATAGCTCAATCCAGTCATTGGAATCATAGTCGGGATATGCCGGATTATTAAAATTCGTGTAACCGGCGATTTCATTAATATATACTGCGCTTGATGATCCTTCTGGATTGATGGCACCTAGCGATCCGTCAATATCACGGCTGACTCATCAATTTCGTCCGTAACTAGGTTTATTACTCGATACGGATTCCGCATCCATCGGCACCAATGAATGGCTAGGGCCATCTTCTGCAAAGGGCCATGTTCAACCTTTCCGCATCAAGGCACGGAAAATCCGACGAACTGGGTCGAAAGGATCATCACGGGGCTAATCTTTGTTTTTCATTTTAATCGTTAGAATAATTGATGAAAACAAAAGGGTAACCCCGTTCGCAGCAATGAGGGGAATATCCTGTTTCAAAATTCCGTAGATTAACCATAGCGCAATTCCGAACGTCAGGGTGATATACATGATCAAAGACAGAGCCTTGGTCTCTTGCGTTACAATGACTTTGATCGCCTGAGGCAAAAAGGCTCCCGTCGTACAAACGGCTGCGACAAGTCCTAGAATGTTTGTAAGCGTCATTATTTTCCTTTTTTATTTTTCCATCATGAGCATTCGTCAACAGGGACGAACTCAAATCGTCATAGCAGACATTTGAATAAAGGATCAAATAAAAAATAAGAAATCCGTCCAGAATGGCACTCAGTTAAAAAAAGGGAGGGGGGGGGGAGCCAAAGGCCTGGGTGGATCTGATTGAAACAGCTTAACTTAGCGCCATTCAGGGCTTACCCTATTGCCGGTTGTTACGCTGGAGCCCGAATCCCATTCGGGAGGCTGCGCGTTTCATATATGAACAAAAAATCTTTTTGATGAACGAGAGGGTTGGGATGGCCGGTGCGCCGTGCGATGGTGGAAATTATAAATTAACCCTGATCATGATCGGAACGTGTGATGAAAAAATTGAGCCTTGTATTTCTATTCACCATTTTAGCCTCTGTCTGTTTTGCGCAACAGATCGAGACAATTACCTATCCGCGCAAGAATATTGATCCGGCAGATGTCTTTACGCAAGAAACGTTGGAAAAGTCGATCGATTATCTCTTTTCCTGGCAGCAGGCAGCAGGGTCATTCGGCCAGTTAACACTTCATTCCTGCTGGGCGATTGACGGGGTGATCGGACGGAAATATCACGGGCAATATACTTCAGCGAACTATCAATACATCCATTTCATGCTGGCTCTGTATGAGGAGACCGATGACCCCCAATGGAAACGCCGGGCCGAAGATCTGGTTTCAAATTTAATGTTTCTTCAAGCGAAGTCCGGTGGATTTTATCATGGTGCGGCAGAAAATGAGCCCGCGTATGAGGAGGGCATGACCTGTGCGATTCATCAAAATATGCCGCTTCTCGGATTGTTGGACTATGCCGGGAAACCTTATGCAGACCCTGAATTAAAAGCCGAGATCAAGAAGGTTATCGATAAACACTGGGCCTGGTTTAATCAACATTTCTATATGCGCGGAACACGCGGTGTGACGGATAAAGCGGGATGGCCGTGGCCCTGCTGGAGCGGGGTGACCAATCAGGATTTGATCGTGATTGAGGCTCTGGCGATGTATGGAAAAGTGTTCGGCGACATGAGCCGATATGACGCGTTCGGCAAACCGGCACTCGATGTATTGCTGAGTGATCGCTACTACTACAAAGGTCTCGGGCTCTTCCAGCGCGGGGATCAGCCGGAATGGATGTTTCCGGAACGAACGCACTATTATCACCTCGTATTTGAAACGCTTCAAAAAATCCGCGAAATAACCGGAGACGAACGAATTCCGCCCGTATTGGATGATGTTTGTGAACAGCTTTTTCGTGCGACATTTGTTGCTGAAGACGGCCTGCGATATTTTGGATTCGGTGTGAATGTGAAGAAGGTTGACGGATCTCTAGAGGTCGTCAGTCATAGTAAATATCCGGCCAACCCCAGTGACTGTCTTCAGCTCTTGGATCCTCTCGATTGGTATTTGAATCGTCATCCTGATGCGGGAAAACAGAAAATACGTGATGAGATTCTACAGACAGCGGCAGCCTATGTCTTAGTTGATGGAACAATGCCGAGAGCGTTTAATCCGAGTAATGATATTTTCACGTTGGCCCCCGATATCATGAAGGTTCCAAATTTTCTGTTTAAACAGTTGAAGGGGACAATCCAAAATTTTGACATCAAAGATACGCCGGCTGTTCAGCGTAAAATCAACGATCTGATCTGGTACGAAAAGGGACAGTTTTATTCGGTTGAAAAAGCCGGCGAACGAACCTTTGCGGGGTTTAAACTCGAGCAACGAGCCATTGTCCACGGCCCGGATGAAACCCTGCCCTGTGTCGATTTTGGAAAGGCGAAACAATACCGCAACGATGAAACCGTGACGGTTGAAATCATGGATATCCGATACGACACGAAGCGAACGTTTGAGTAGCGTCCGGAGGAGCGCGGCGCGGCGAGTAATAACGACAGGTTTTCCAAATATTGAAAACTGCAGATGCGCCCGATTGCACCACATTAAAATTCAATATTATTTTTTCAAGGACTGCCCCGAACGGCTAAGTTAAGCTGATTTTAATAGCGGATTGATTCCCTGTTTTTGCAGGATGAATTTAGATTTATTTAAAATGGGACAGGCTTCCAGCCTGTCTATACACGCAAAGAGCCGCGCAACTGCAGACAGGCTGGCAGCCTGTCCCACGTTCTATTCATTCGCTTAAATTCGGCTTAACTTAGTGCTTTATGTTGCGAAGTCCGCTCCAAATATTGAGCCTCATTCAGGAAACGCACATATCGCACCATAAAAACGGTTCACATGACAAATAGTAGTACTGAATACACGGAACTGTTAAATCGTCTGTTTCCCGTGTATTCCGAGGTTCAACTCTCATCATCTTACAACTCGGGAAATGCTAAGCCCCCACCTGTTCGAAGGACAACATTCATTTTTCGACTCCCCATTCCTTATTTGGAAGCGAACCTAGGGTTAATTCCAAAACCCCTCCCCTGACGAGTTCATTGTGCGGCAGCCACGGAGTATTCAACGGCGCGCCGTTCCAGGTTGCCGATTGGATATAGACGTTTCCCGGGGCCTGATTTTTGGCGCGGATCGTAAATGTTTTGCCGCTGTAGTATTCCGGGCTGAGATGGATGGTGACTTCATCAAAGACCGGCGCAGTGATGTCATAAACCGGGTTGAGCCCGGAGCCGCCGTCAAACTCAAAAAGCCCCATAGCCATCAACGCACTGACGGCTCCCATTTGCCCCTGATCCTCATCTCCATTATAACCGCTGTAGGGATCGGTTCCACTGAATGCCGCCTCCTGCACCGCCCTTACCCATTTCTGGCTGAGCCAGGGGTAGCCGATGCGGTTGAAGTAATGAGCGGCTCCCGTGCCGTCCTGATTTGCATAATCAATCCAGGCATTGCCATGCGTGCGGCCCGTCAGATAAAATTGATCTTCAACTGCAGCTTCGAATTGCTCATTGAGTTTCTCGGCGGCGGCTTCCGCCCCACCCAGCATTTTGGCCAGTCCCATCGGGTCGTGTGGAACATAAAATGTGGTCACCGACGCGCTGGTTTCGCAGAAGCCGTTCTGCTCAAACTTTTCCTCCCGCGGCATGAAATTTTCCATCCAGCTTCCATCCGGCATCCGCACCCAGGCCGATTGCTTTTCCGGCCAGATCACATGACGATAGTTTGCTGCGCCCTGAATAAACCGTTGATACAACTCTTCTTTACCGATCCCCTTGGCCATCTGAGCGATACACCAGTCGTGATACGCATTGTATAAGGTCAGACTGGTCACCGCCTTTCCGTGTGATCCCGAAAGCGCATTCCCCCAAGAGATATAGCCTTTCTCCTGATATTCCTCATACGCGGAGGACGTTGGAGTCTTCGCGTAACCGCCGTAGTAGCGCCCCCCGTCCTTGCCAGTATTTTTGACCAGCCCTTCCAGTGCCGCCTCACAATCAAAGTCCCGGATTCCTTTAGCGTAAGCCGACGTGATGAATGGCGCCGCCGAATCGCCGATCATGACGAACGTATAGTTTCCGCCGGAAGGGCCGCGGGGAATGAGCCCGCCGTTTTTATACATTTCGACAGAGGTATTGCAAAAATCGCCGTAACGCTCCGGACAAAGTAGCGGCCAGAGGATATTCAGACTCCAGTGGCTTCCCCACCAGGCGTCAGAATTGTGCATTGCGAAGGCCGGCAGCCCCTCTTCGTCGACGGGAACCTGACGAATAACGCGGGTTTCGCCGGTCATATCGCTATAAGAGCCATCGGCATCGCTGACAACGCGGCGACCCAGCAACGAACGCCATAAATCGGTATAGAATTTAGTTTTCTGCGCATCGGAGCCGCCCTCGACTTGAATCCGGGAAAGATGAGCGTTCCAATCCTCGGAAGATTCCTGAACCACCTGATCAAAATCCCAATGCGGCAGTTCGGCTTGAAGATTTTTGCGCGCCCCTTCAACCGAGGTATAGCTGATACCCACCTTCATCAAAACAGGTTTGGTTTTTTGGGTCTCAAAACGAACAAAGGCTCCTGCGTCTTTCCCCTTGATGAAATCTGCCGCCTCCTTAAGCTCCCCATTTTCCCAGCCCCCGAATGCGGTCATGGGCTGACTGAACTGCGCCACAAAATAAACCGGCGTATTCTTTTTGCGGCGATTGGTGCCTTTTAACAGGCTCATGCCCTCAATTTCAGTGTTACTTACTTTTTCAACCTCCGCATTCACCACAGGTCCATGTCCCAGAAGAGCACCCACATCAAATAGGATATAAGCCTCCGGGGTGGCCGGATAAGTATAGCGATGAAATCCGACGCGGACGGTGGAAGTCAGCTCCGCAGTAATTCCGTACTTCTTCAGGAAAACCTTATGATACCCGGGCCGAACCACCTCATCGTCGTGGGAGAATTCCGATTGATACACATCCATTCCCTGATGACCGGTCATCTCGCCGGTAATCGGCAGGACAGGGATGCCGGATAGTTGCCAGGCATGGATATGGCTGAAGCAGCGGATCTGCTTATCCCCATAAAGATACCCAGATTTCCAGGACCCTTTGGTTTGCGTGTCCGGACTCAAATTAACCATACCGAACGGGCGCGATGCGGAATTGAAGTAGAACCACCGTGAAAGATGGGTGTCAATCAACGGGTCAACCCATTCGACAGGTGTTTTCCCAAACAGGCTTCCCGGAATCAGAAACCCGATGAGTGCGCTTATCATCACATAACGAAAAGTTATCCTCATGAATTATATCCTTCCTTGCTCTCCACCAGCTCGCCTTTCACAGCTCGACCACTGCGTTTAATTCGTCCAAAAAAGTGTAGCGGCTGGGCACTGAACAATTCGATCAAAAAGAAACGGCTGATTACCCGTCCAGCACGATGCGCAGTTTAGTGGATAGCTCATCGATCGAAAAGGGTTTCTGGATGAACGGGATTTCCTTAGACAGCACGTTGTCGCGGGCAATTATCTCGGCGGTGTAGCCAGACATAAAGATGAATTTAGTATTCGGACGGGTCTTTTTCAGTTGCGCCGCCAGATCCTGACCGGTCATTTTGGGCATAATCACATCAGTTAGCATCAGATCGATTTTTCCGGAATGTTTCTCCGCCAACCGGAGGGCTTCTTCCGGCAGGTTTGCCACCAGTACGATGTACCCCAAACCTTCTAGCATCTGCCGCCCGAGGTCTAGGAGTACGGCCTCATCCTCGACCAGTAAAATCGTCTCGTGGCCGCGTTCGGGCGGTTTTATTCCGGCGGTTTCTTGGGTCTCAACCTCTTCGTCCACACAGCGGGGCAGGTGGATCTTGAACGTTGTGCCTTTACCGGGCGTACTGTCTACTGTGATGAAGCCATGGTTCTGCCGAGCAATGCCATGGAGAGTGGCTAACCCCAGACCGGTTCCCTGCCCCACCTCTTTGGTGGTGAAGAAGGGCTCGAAAAGATGTTTCAATGTTTCCTCGTTCATCCCGCAACCGTTATCGCTGAAAGAGAGTTGAACATACTCTCCGGATGGACAGGTTTCGCCGCTTGGCACCTGATCGAACTGAATGTTTTTCGTCTCGATTATCACCTTGCCGACTCCCCCGATGGCATCGCGAGAATTGACGCACAGGTTGGCAAGAATCTGATCGATCTGAACGGGATCCATCTTGACCGGCCCCAGGTTGGCATTGGGCTCCCAGAGGAGATCAATGTCCTCACCGATGATCCGTCGCAGCATCTTGAGCATCTTCTCCACGGTCGCGTTGAGGTCGAGGACCTCGGGGGAAATGACCTGCTTGCAGGCGAAAGTCAACAGCTGGCGGGTCAGATCGGCGGAATGCAAAGCCGCTATTTTAATTGTAGCTAGAGGCTCATGCAACGGGTCTGAAACGCCGGTTTCCCCCAAAACCATATCCGTGTAGCCGAGAATAACCTGAAGCTTGTTATTAAAATCATGGGCTACGCCGCCGGCCAGCCGCCCGATGGACTCCATCTTCTGCGCCTGTTGCAGTTGGGATTCCAGAGATTTTCGTTCCGTGATGTCGGCAATAAACCCATTCCAAATAGTTGATCCATCCTCTTCGTGACGAGGGACGGCATCCCCAAGAAGCCAGCGAACAGTTCCATCAGGAAACTTCACGCGATATTCCATATGCCACAACGTCAGATCGCGAGAAGATTTTTGAATGGACTCGGCAACCCTATCGCAGTCGTCCGGATGCAACACGCCGAAGACATCCGAAGCATCCTCTCGCACTTGCTCAGGTGTTACGTGATAGATATCGTTAATTTTATCGCTAGCGTACGGGAAGCACGCGGTTCCGTCTGGCCGCAGGCGATACTGATAGATGACGCCCGGCACCTGATCGGCAACCGTTCGAAGATGGTCTAACGCTTCTATCACGCGCTCTTCAGCTTTTTTACGCTGCTTGACCTCGGAAACCAAGTGGTCTCTTGATGTCATGGTTTTTTTAAGATTTTCCGCCATTCGGTTCAATGATTTTGCCAGAGAACCAACCTCGTCTTTTGAGGAAATCTTTACTCGTGTATCCAGACTCCCTTCCCCAATCGTTTTGGCAGTAGCTGAAAGTTCTACGATGGGCTTGGCAATCAATTTCCCCAAAAGCGAAGCGACAAAAGCGGCTAAGAGGGTAAAAATAATTCCGATAATGATAATAATTAGAGTTATATTATGACTGGCCTCAATGGCTTTTTCTTTACCGAGAGATATAACAATGTGCCACCCCTGCCCTTTATTTCCCTTAATGTGATCAATTGAATCTTTACTGCCTCCAAAACCGATTGCTTTCGATCCCAGAGTTATGGGTATAGGAGAAAATGCAACAAGCTGGATTTCGTTGTTTTCAGTAATCGTTTTGGTGCCAGCTTCTTTTCGACATAAGAACTCCAGAAGCGCCCCATTTACCTGGGTTGATAGAGGGGTAACGTCCCGTTCAGACACGATGAGTCCACCTGTCCGAACGATTTTTATCCTACTGGAATTACGCAGATCAAATTCCTGGACGATATCGATCAACAGCCCCGTGATATTCACGTTGCATTTCAAAATTCCAATGATCTCGTTTTTATCTTTAACAGGAACAACCACCCCAAGCACATATCCCTGCGCACTGGCATCAAAACCGCGATCATCCAGAAATATTCTGCCCAGACCCTCATTATAGCACGCCAACCACCAAGGCTTATGGGCATGAGCCAGGGTGGTAAGCTTACCTGTAGTGGCAATCATAACTCCATCCCGGTTGGTGAGAAATATTTCGCCATACTCTTCGGGCATGATGATTTGCTGATGTTTAAAATACTCTGCTAACGGGTTGGTCATGTGGGCCCGAATAAAGGGATCGTTAATCTCTGTTGTTTCCTTCCACTGGAGGTTTCGCCGATCAATTTCTTGTTTTCGTTTTAGGTCAGAGAATGCGGCGAATTCAGAATTGCTTTTCAACAGAGCCGCCTTAATAAACGGAGCAGAGGAAAGTGTAACCGCAATTTTTATTTTTTCTTTTAAACGGGAATCAACACGCAAAGCAACCTCTCCCGCGAGGTTTTCAATATTGTGCGTTGCTTTATCTATAACAATATCATGACTCAGAATGCCATATCCCGCTGAAAGCAAGAGTACAATCACAACGCCAAACAAAGTCATTATCACAGCGAATTTATATCGAATCTTCAATATTTTCTCCTGCTATTTTATAATAGTATTTTTCTGACCCAATCATACAATAAATAATTTTCCCAACATTCTAATTTTCTTATGACCACCAGACCTCATGGCGGAAGTTAATTCCGATGGTCGACATCCCTTTACCGACAGGATCGGTTACGTATGATCATAGGTAGATGGTAAATTAAAATGCCAAGTTTGAAAATTTAATGCCCTATGTGTAATAGTTTACCAAAAACAATGGCATGATGGAAGGGTTCCACGCAAAAATGGAATTGATTCAAAGGAGAGCCTGTGACTTTAGGAATTTCAACAATTACCGGTTGCGTATAATTGTCTTGTGTGATTAATGAAATTTCGCCCTTGCCCCCGTCTTTGGGAAAGAGCCGAAGAGCCCCCGGACATACAAAAACCGCCTTTCGGCGGATTTTGGTCGGGGAGACAGGATTCGAACCTGCGACCTATTGCTCCCAAAGCAACCGCGCTACCAGACTGCGCTACTCCCCGTTTGAAATCAGCCGCGCAGTATTTGCAAAGCCGCGCCAAAACGCAACCGAAATATTCCTCTACCTTTTTTTTCAATGTGTGGAACCGATTGTATCGGAGCGCATATTTCTTTTCCAACCATTGGAAACCGTCTATTCTATTGGAGAAAGGTGGAGAATTTATTATGAGCGAACAACTGAAGCATGGACTGGAAAAGCTGCACGCTGAACTGAAGCAGATCAATTCGGATAACCCAAAAATCCGGAAACTGGCAGACGATGTCGATGAGGCGCTGGCCCAGGCCGGAGAAGTATCCCCGGCACTGCACCGCTCCCTGCAAAGCGCGGCAGAAGAATTCGAAACCCACCACCCGCAGCTGACCGCGATCATCAACAACCTGATGAACTCCCTCAGCGGACTGGGAATCTAATCCGTGATTCTTCCTGTCATCGCATTTATCTCGCCTGGCGGCAGCGAATTCCTGCTGATCATGCTGGTGCTGATTCTACTCTTCGGCGCCAAGGACGCCCCGCGGATTTTCCGAACCATCCATACCACACTGGATAAGATCCAGCGCGCAGCCGCCAGCTTCCGCTACAAAATCATGTACGGCGATCTGCATCAAGGAACCGCAGACGATGCTCCTTACGACGTAGAGGACGACTCCCCGGACGTATCAGAAGAATGTGCAGAGTTCGATGTTCAGAATTCTGAGTCCAATGTTCAGAGTTCAGAGTTGGAGCCCGAAAACCCTGAGAGCCCCGCATCGGAAACTAAAAACTCCGAACCGGAACCCCCGGAACTGAATTCATGAAAAATCCGTTTCAAAAACTGAAAGAGAAGCTGAACTCAGAAGATCATGAACAGCCGTTTTTGGAACACCTGGAAGCGTTCCGCCGCATGATTCTGCGCTGTTTAATCGCCGTAACAATTTGCACTCTGGTTTGCATCCCTCTTTCCCGCCCGCTACTCAACTGGCTACAAGCCCCTCTGCTGGAAACCGCCGCAGCACGCGATGCCACATTTGAGCTGATCACCACCTCGCCGGTCGAAGGCTTCCTTCAGGTAGTCAAAGTAATTTTCGCAGCGGGCGTGCTGATCAGTATGCCGCTGCTGATCTTTTTTATCGCACAGTTTGTGGCGCCGGGTCTCAAACCCAAAGAACGAAAAATGCTATTAATCGGCGGATTTGCCGGAGCACTGTTGTTCGCGGGGGGCGTCAGTCTCTGCTACTTCATCTCACTGCCGGTGGCTGTTAACATCATGTTCTATTTCAACGACTACCTCGGCACGGTCGCTAACTGGAAAATCGACAAATATCTCGGCTTCGTCATGCAGCTGCTAATCGGCTTCGGCCTCGCCTTCGAGATGCCGCTGATCCTGCTTCTGCTCGGCTGCATGGGATTGGTGACACCAAAACAACTAAGTGAATACCGTCGTCACGTTATCATCGGCATCCTCGTGCTGGCAATGCTGCTGACCCCGCCGGATATCATCACCCAGTTACAGATGGCGATTCCCTTGTATCTACTCTATGAATGCTGTATAGGAATTCTACGTCTTTTTAAACGGCGTGAACATAAAAGAGGAACTGAAGAATGAACACACTCGCATTTGGTATGCCCGGTCCCACTGAAACTATTGTTGTTATCTTCGTCTTCTTGTTGCTCTTTGGAGCGAAGAAACTCCCCGAACTGGCCCGCTCACTCGGAAGAAGCCTCAATGAATTCAAACGCGGTCAAACCGAAAGCCTGCCTGAGAAGAAAAAGGATGAAGCCCTCCCGGCGGAACCCGCCATTGAAGCAGACAAACCCGCTGAACCCGCTGAACCCGCTAAACCCAAAGCCGACGCCTAGTTTTCCAATGCTTGGAAACAGGCTGAACCTGCACCCCTCTGGTTGAGCCGACCGGTCTTGCCCTGCATAACTACTCCGAACTAGGGCTGTTTTTTTAACCGGTCCAAAGAATCGGGCTCCATAAGATCCCCGGAGGAACAGAATCCTTATGAAAGAACCTCACATTTCATGAAGCCGGATTCTTCGGGCCAATCAATCAGCAGTCAGATCATCGTCAATAACAAGAAATAAAAGGTGTTCACAAAGACACAGACACAAGACTGAGCCTTCACCTGAACATTTTTCCCGAATATTGGGAACCCGCCAAAAAAATGCACAAAAAAGCGGGTCGGCATATGCCGGCCCGCTCTCTTTAGAAACTCACCTCAAATCAGATGTACTGATTGATGATCGATTCATATAGCTCCTGCTTACCACTGATTGGAGCAATTTCGCCGCCTTCAGCACCAATGGCTGCGAGTTCTTCGAGCGTCAGTTTGCCCGCTGCGAAATCCGCGCCTTTGCCTTCACCGAAAGATGCATAGCGATCGGCACGCATCTTTTTGTAGGGCGACTCAGCGAGCATCTTATCCGCAACAACCAACGCGCGGGCGAAGGTGTCCATGCCGCTGACGTGCGCAATAAAGAGATCATCCAGATCGGTCGAATTGCGACGAATCTTTGCGTCAAAGTTGGTTCCGCCACCACCGAAACCACCGGCTTCGAGGATGACCAGCATGGCTTCCACGGTTTCGCGAATATTGACCGGGAACTCATCGGTGTCCCAGCCATTCTGATAATCACCGCGGTTGGCGTCAATGGACCCGAGCATGTTGTTGTCGGCAGCCACCTGCAGATCGTGCTGGAAGGTGTGTTGCGCGAGGGTGGCGTGGTTAACTTCGATGTTGAGTTTGAAGTCGTCCTGCAGACCGTGGGCATTCAAGAAGCCAACGACGGTTGCGGCGTCGAAGTCGTACGCATGCTTGCACGGCTCCATCGGCTTGGGCTCGATGAGGAAGCTCCCTGTAAATCCGTTGGCACGGGCGTAGTCACGTGCCATGGAAAGGAAGTTTCCGAAATTATCGAGCTCCTTCTTCATATTGGTGTTGAGCAAGCTCATGTAGCCTTCACGACCACCCCAAAAGACGTAGTTTTCGCCGCCGAGCTTGATCGTGGCGTCGATGGCGCATTTGAGTTGCGCACCCGCGTAGGCGACAGTACCGAAGTCGGGGTTGGTGCTGGCGCCGTTCATGTAGCGCGGGTGGCTGAACAGGTTAGAGGTCCCCCACAACAGCTTGACGCCGGATGCCGCCATCTTTTCTTTGGCATAGTCGGTGATCAATTCAAGCCGCTGAGCGGACTCGGACCGGGAGGAGCCTTCTTCAATCAAATCGGCGTCGTGGAAACAGTAGTACGGAGCGCCGAGTTTGGTGATGAACTCGAAGGCGGCGTCCATTTTATTTTTGGCGCGGGTTTCGACATCGGCTCCTTCGTTCCAAGGCATCGGACGGGTGGGTGCGCCGAAGGGATCGCCGCCCCCGCCGCAGAACGAATGCCAATAGGCGACCGCAAAGCGCAAGGTTTCTTTCATCGTCTTGCCGCCGACTACGGCGCTTTCGTCGTACCATTTAAATGCCAGCGGGTTATTGCTTTCACGCCCCTCAAATCCAATTTTTCCAATGCTTGAAAAAAATTCTTTATTCCCCGTTACAATACTCATTTTGATTCTCCTTTTCCGTTTTCAAATTTCCAGTTTCAAGTTTCAAATTTCCAGCTAGCCCTGCATATCTTCCAGCTCGATGCCTTTCGTTTCGTAAACGAACTTCGCCACGAAAACAATAGAAACGAACGAACAGACTGCGTAGAAACCGTACGCGCCTCCCAGGCCAACCCCAACCAACAGCATTGGGAACGTGAGCGTAATCAGGAAGTTCGCGAGCCACTGGGCCAATCCCGCAATCGCTAGACTGGAACCACGAATCTGGTTCGGGAACATTTCACCTAGCATCACCCACATAACCGGTCCCCAAGACAGGTTGAAGAAAATGACGTAAAGATTCGCGGCGACCAAAGCAATTAATCCATTCGCACCTGCTAACTCCAAACTACCGCCCTCACCCACAATACCCACGGCGAACACGCCAGCAAGAACGGTCAATGTGATCGCCATTCCAACCGAACCGATCAACAGCAAGGGTTTGCGACCAATTTTATCCACCAGCATCGTGGCCGCAATACATGCCGCAATACTCACGCCACCACTGATGACATTAATCAAGAGCGCATCACTTTCATTGAATCCGGCGGCTTGCCAAAGCACGGCACCATAATAAAACACAACATTAATGCCGACAAATTGCTGAAGAATCGCGAGCCCGATACCAATCCAGACGATGGGTTTGAACACTGTGCTGTTCTGTTTCGAGAAATTCGGATCAATCACATCCTTGAGACTAGGCTTATGATGGTCAACAGAAAGGGATGCATCAATTTCGTCCAGTTTCGACCGGGCTTCATCGTTCATCAACTTGGTCAGAACCGCAAGCGCCTTGTCTTTTTTGCCAGAGGCCACGAGGAAACGCGGGCTTTCCGGAATGGCCAACAACGCGAAGAAGAAGATCACGGCCGGGATCAGTTCAATCCAGAACATCCAGCGCCACGCCTCAAAGCCCATAGCGAATTCCTGCGTGGACCCACCGGCTTTCCCGGCAATGATATAGTTGCTGAGAAAAGCCAGAAAAAGACCGGTAATAATAGCAATCTGCTGAATCGAAGAAAGACGGCCACGATATTTTGCCGGAGTTACCTCACTAATATAAGCCGGAGCCAATATCGAGGCCGCTCCAACGGCCAACCCACCGAGAATACGGTATATGATAAATTCCGGAACCACATGGGCAACTCCGGACCCCCACGCACTGATAGAGAAAAATACGGCAGCAACAATCAGAATCGATCTGCGGCCCAGTTTGTCTGCAAGCGCCCCTGCTGAAAAAGCACCCGCAGCACAACCCAGCAGCATCGAAGCCACAGCAAATCCGGTGCCCGCACTGTTGGACCCGAAAGCCTGTGTAAGCCCTTTAACGGTTCCGTTAATCACTCCGCTGTCGAACCCGAAAAGAAAGCCGCCGATCGTGGCAACAATACTAATCAGGATTACAAACCCCATATTGGTCGAATCTTTCTTATCTGACATCCGTTATCCTTTCTGATTTGAAACTTGCTCTAAATGCTTCTTCCACGCCGTATAGGCTTCTGCATATTTTCCAATGGTTGGAAAAATCGTCTTCTTTTTTTCCAAGGTTTGGAAGGTTTCTTCCAAGGATTGGAAAAGTCCCGCCCCGAAACCCGCCCCGCGCGCCGCGCCAAGAGACCCATCGGTTTCGTACAGCTCAATTTTTGCGCCGCTGACTCCGGCCAGCGTTTCGCAGAAGACATCGCTCATAAACATATTGGCGAAGCCGGCGCGAATGGTTTTAATCTCAATGCCGGTTTCAGCCATCACTTCCATGCCGTACATGAAAGAAAAAACGATTCCTTCCTGAACAGCGCGGCAGATTTGCGCACGGCTGTGGCGATTAAAATCAAGTCCGGCAATCTGTGCTCCTATGTTTTTATTACCGAGCACGCGCTCGGCACCATTACCGAACGGGAGAACCGTCACGCCGTCGGACCCGACTGGCACCGATTCAGCCAGATCATCCATCTCCTGATAAGAGATGTCGCCAATCAGCCGTTTGATCCAAGCATTGAGAATACCGGTACCGTTGATGCACAGCAGCACGCCGAGACGCGGATTATTTGCTGAATGGTTGACGTGGGCAAAAGTGTTAACGCGCGACTGCGGATCAAATTTTTTCTGATCCGTCACGCCATAGACGACGCCGGAGGTTCCGGCGGTTGCGGCAATCTCGCCGGGATTCAATACGTTGAGCGAAAGCGCGTTATTCGGCTGGTCGCCGCCTCGATAAGAAACCGGGGTGCCTTCGAGCAGCCCGAACTCTTCAGCAGCGTTTTTGGAAATTACCCCCTGCACGCCGAAAGTCGGAACGATTCCCGGAAGAATGGATTTATCAAAACCAAATTGATCCAACACAAGGCTCGCCGGTTTTTCTTCGAGAAAATCCCACAACATTCCTTCCGAAAGTCCGGATGCGGTGGTGCGGGCATCCCCAGTCAGCTTCATCGCCAGCCAATCGCCCGGTAGCATAATTTTATCGATCTGCGCATAAATCTCCGGCTGATGTTCTTTCACCCAGGCCAGCTTGGAGGCCGTAAAGTTGCCGGGCGAGTTCATCAAATGCGAAAGACATTTTTCAGAACCAATGGCTTCGAAGGCGGCCTGTCCATACGGTACGGCGCGCGAGTCGCACCAGATAATAGAGGGACGGAGTACATTTTGATCTTTATCGATGCAAACGAGTCCGTGCATCTGGTAGGCGATGCCGACTGCTTTGACATCCCCGGGCTTTGCTTCGGCTTCACGCATGGCATCGCAAACGGCGTCGCGTGCGCAGTCGTACCAGCACTGCGGGTCTTGTTCCGCAAAACCAGGCTGCGGTGAATCAATCACCTGTTCGGTTTTCGGATAAAACGCACTCCCTGCGCAGATCCCGGAGGCAACCTCCAGCAAAGAGGCCTTAACCGATGAACTTCCAACATCAATTCCCAGCAAATACTTCATGTACCCAGCTCCCCGCTAAAATTTAGCATTCCAATATCTCAAACTTCCACGCCGAACGCCTTGAATATTGTCCCAAAAATAAGCATAATATTCCCACGATATGAAATCAACCATTGCAGATGGAATACACTATTTTGGAACTACAGGCTTTCCGCTTGCGGTTCGCCGCGTCAGCACGGACACGAAACATACGCCATCACACCCGCATGATTTAACCGAGGTTGAGCACCATCATGACTTCTGCGAATTAGTTATTGTAACACGTGGACAAGCTTTCCAATGTTTAGAAAAACAAGAATTTCCTGTTACAGCTGGCGATGTGTTTCTGCTACAGGGAAAACAAAAGCATTATTTCCACAGCCGCAAGAATCTGGATCTGATCAACATTATGTATGACCCGGACAAAATCGCGCTACCGGAAAATGATCTGCGCCGCATGCCGGGCTACTGCGCCATGTTCATGCTGGAACCCACCTACCGCCGGCAACACCGCTTCGCCAGTCACCTTCATCTAAAACGCGTCCCCCTCGCCCGTGTCGAGCGGCTTGCCGAAGAGATGGAGAAAGAGTGCGCCGACAACATTCCGGGATACGAGGCGGCTCTACGCGCAAAACTGCTCGAAATGCTCGTTTATCTTTCCCGCGCCTATACCAGCACCGACACCACCGAAGCACACGCGCTATTGCGGGTTGGCAATGTAATCGGCGCGCTGGAAACCGACTTTTCCAAAAATTGGACTCTGGAAGATCTACTGAACATTGCCCATATGTCGCGCAGCAACCTGATGCGGGTCTTTCGCAAAGCGACCGGACAGACGCCCATCGAATACCTTGTACGCCTGCGCATCCAACGCGCCATGGAATTGCTGCGCAACACGAACCTGACCATTACTGAAATCGCATTGGAAGTCGGGTTCAATGATAGCAACTATTTCACCCGCCAGTTCCGCAAAATCACCGTTCTGTCGCCCACAAACTACCGCAAAGGCCTTCCATGCGGAACTTGGAATAGCTGATTAACCGCCGCGCCCGCCACCTTTCTCCGTCCGTTCCAATTATGGATTCGGCCAGACCTGCAGTTTTACTCGGCCGCTTCCCGGATTTTCAAACGGCCCTGGCATCGGGTTGTTCACATCCCGCTTCTGGCTGAAATAATCAGTATCGATTTTGAGCGGACTTCCATCCGGTGTCTCAAACGGCAGATCCGGAACCTGTGCTTTTCCAAGCAGGTCGCTCGTCACCTGTTGCGTCTTTTCCTTGAGCTGTTCAGGATCAATCGTGATGGAGAGGAAAACCTCATCCCCTTTTTCTTCAATCTTCAAGTTCGGCTGCGTGGCAACCACGACGGCCGTTTCGTTGGTATAGGGCATTGCCCCGTCATAGTAGATATTGCCGCCGGTCTGCGGCGCCAGCGGTCGGGAATCATAGACCCACAGTCCGTAGCCGAAGCGCCAGTTTTTGTGTGTCTGCATCCCTTCCCACCACCCTGCATCGATATGCGACCCGTTCTTGCCGAAAAACATATTGTTATAGAAACGGTCGTCTCCGACATTCAGCACATGATCCGCCACCTTCTCCGTACTGTGCGCTTTAAAATAAGGCGTGTGGCGTTCATCGGTACAGGCACCGACAATACCACCAAAGAGATTGTGCACATAGGCACCACCTTGTGAGTGGTGTTTAACTAGTCTCGACAGGAACAGATTGTTATCGATCACAAACGGCCCGTGATTCACTTCAAGAAATAAATCCTCCCCGTTATTGTAAAGCAGATTACGAGTCACGCGCGTGCCCTGCGTCATCCAGTCGAGCCAGATGCCTAGACACGTATCATGAATACAGTTATTGGCAATCAGCATGTCGATCGGTGCATGGAATTTAATCCCCGCCATTTCAGCCCCGGTGAATCGTCCCTGAGTATGGATATGATGAATATGATTCCCGGTGATCGTGGAGAAAGAAGCGCCCATGCTACCGACAATGCCAACCTGTTCACACCAGGAGATTTCGTTGTTGCGAACAATGTGGCCGCCAATGGTTTCTTTATTCCAACCATTGGAACGAGCACGGTCAATCGAATCGAGATACGCTTCGGCTGTGGCACCTGCGTTATCGAATTCATCGCCATATTTACCGAGCGAAACTCCGGCGTTGATCGAGTGCAAAATGGTGTTGTTTTCGATGATCCATCCCTTGCTCCAATGGGTTCCGATCAGCCCCATCTGTTCAGCGGTCGGCGGGGCCCACTTCGGTGCGGCCTGACTCATCGTGAACCCGCGCACCGTGATGTAATTCACGAACGGTTTGCGGGGATAAAATACGGTCTGGCGCACATTAATTTCCGTCAGGCTGTTGTTCGGGTTTTCTCCGCCAAAGCTGGCCCATACCGTTGTGGTATTGTCGCCAACCTCAGCGTACCAGGATTTCTTTGAAGGCAACCGGAAAACAATGTACACGCTGTGTTTGCCACACTGCTTTTCTATTGCGACCGGAAACGTTTTCCAGTTTTGCCAATCCCCGGTGGGTACAGGATAGCACTCACCGATTTTTTTGCCGTCTTTCCCATCCAAACGGATTTCCACCCTTGCAGTCTGCGACGGGATCGCAAGGCGCAGGTCTATTTTTTCCGCACCGGATTTGAAATCAACATCGGCGTAACCGGCCCAGCTCCCGTTGTAAATCCAACCGATACATGATCCGCACGGCTCGGTAGACTCAGCCTTTTTTAGATTTCCTGACTCCGTATAATCAGCCGCAGGATGTTCGCTACCATTCACGGACAACCAAGCCATATTGATGAACGGATGATTTGCGCCCTCTTTTTTTCCAAACAACTCTTCTTTGGCAGCTACCTCAAAAAGCCATTCGCCGTCCTGATAGACGCAACCGGTGTGATGCTTGCGCCCTTTCGGATTAAACCAGTCTCCACTAACTTCATCGGCAAAAGGATTGAAGTTGCCAAACAACGCATTCGGGATTTCGGTTTTCCAAACAGGATAATCTTTCACCCAACCTTTTTCCCATCCAGTGACAACCTCAGAGCCCCGGATCTCCACATTCTCGCCCGGCGCGGCCTGATAAGTAATGCGCTTTTGATTGGAGGTGCCGCCACGCGGCGGAGCCACCTCTTCGCGGTAGATGCCCTCATGCACCGTAATCGTATCACCCGGCTGAGCGAGCTCAGCCGCCCGGCAAACGGTCTGCAACGGAGCATCAACGAGTCCGGTACCGGCATCGTTTCCCGTTTTCGCTACATGGTATTCAATCGCCTGCACCGTGAGTGCGAACAGGAATGCTCCTATAATTATCAATCGTTTCATTGCATTCTTTCTTTATCGGCCCTCGGTTTCCATCGCAGAAAACCGGGCGCTTATTTTTTCAACCCGCTCTGGATAGGAAACTGCAAAATTCAGGCGCGGTCCGAAGGAAAACGATATTCGGCGTTACGACTTGGCCGTCTTCCACCACAGCAACCAGACGCAGACTCCCAAAGACTGGAACCGAAACTTTTCTCATCTCATTAAACTCTGACATTCTAAACCGCTCCTCTCCTGAATCTGGAACAGATTATATATGAAACTCCGCACATTTTGCTATTGCGCAAACTCTCCAAAATATAGATTTTATTCGCATCAAAGATGCAAAGTGAAAATCCAGAACGAGAAGATCGGTTGCAACTGTCCTATTGCTATGGCGGAACGGTGCAGTATGAGCCGGGCGAAATTCTCGGACCACGGATGCTGACAGATTATGAAGCTGTTCTGATTCTAGCGGGATCCCCGCACTACGAAACAGCCGCCGGGTTTCAGGCGCTGGCCCCCGGCTCTATCCTGATTGCCCGGCCCGGGACTCGCGAGACCTACCACTGGGACCCCACGGGCCGCACCCGGCATGCCTATCTCCACTTTAATATGGAAAAGATTCCCGCCGACTGGCCCGCGACGGCGACTTGGCCGCAGCGAATCATATCGCCGCCATCAATTCTCGGACAACTGTTTCGCCACCTCTTAGAACGAACTCGACAACATCCCGAATGGCCGTCCCGAAACCCAGACTCCTTAGAGAATCACCTCTTCGAGACCTTTCTCGAACTGTATTTTCAGTTCGAGCAGGAGAACGGGGCCATTCCGCCGGGAATTCTTTCGGAACCGGTGCGGCGCGCCACCAAATTTATGAGGGAACGGCTGGATCGCCCGCGCGTGGAGCCGTTCACGCTGGCGGAGCTGGCCGCCACCGCACATGTCTCCGCCAAACATCTCTGCCGGGTGTTTACCGACGAACTCGGGGTTTCTCCGATGAAAGCGTGCCGCCTGATGCAGTTTCAACTGGCAATCCCCCTACTCGCCCGTTCCAATATGAGTATCAAAGAGGTGGCGGAACGCTGCGGCTTTGCGGATCAACTCTATTTTTCACGCAGCTTTTCGCGCAACTTCGGTCACGCGCCCTCAAAGATACGCAACGCCATGCGAGAGGGACAGCGTCCCCCGGTCACGCCTCTGCCCCCGGCCCTCATGCCGCGCCTGCACTGGTAATACCCTATTCAAATCCAGCGACTATAAACGGCAGCTTACCGAGACGGTTGGCCCCACCTTTATTACAAAATTATGAAGCAGGGTGAGGCGTCCTGGTCGAGCCGATAGTTGACCAGAAATTTTAGCCGCCAAAAAGCGCCCCGAAATTTCGAGGTCTTCGACAAGGAACGCAGAATTCTTGACCACCGCAACCTTGACGAAAGCTGGCTTCAATGTCTGAACTGTTTTTTACCCCGAAACACCCAGAAAGTTCCACGTATTGGAAAAATTCGGATCAAAAGTTCCAACCCTGCCTATCCGGTTGACACACCAGCCTGCTGTATCTGGTATTAAATCCGCAGGGGTCTGAGCAGGAATCATTTTGAATGAAACGACACTCAATGACATGGGCTGTTTTAAGCGTAGACGAGGCTTCCAGCCTCATCTGCGGTGATGCCTGCCGTGTTTCGAAGTTGCTTGAGCGACACCACCGATGATGTGATGGTATTCTAACCGAATAGACAGGGTTCCAGCCATTTCAACTGCAGCGGCGGCTAAACACCGGACCCTTTACCTGCTCAAGCTTTGATCGCGTCACTAACAATTTTAACAGTCGACTCCAATGACCCCGTTGCACAGAGAAATAATCCCTGATGACAGAAGATTCCATCGGGGATCTGTGCTATTTCTGAAAACGCTTCATCGCACAAACCGGCCCACACTTTTGGAAAATCTTTTCGATTAGAAAACTCGCCCGGGGCAGAGGGGACAGCTTGCGCAAACCACTTTCCGCCATTTAGAAAAATGGCATAAAGAATGGTTTCGTTACCTTTGCTGTTAAAAAGGTGCTCTGTCCACTTACAATCCTCTGGGACGAGAATATACGAACGCTCTTCTGCTAATGCTTCTTGAAGGGCGGTCTCCAATCCGTCGCGACTATTAATCCAATGCGCTGCTCTTGCAATTGCAGCCTGCAGCAATAAACGCGCCCGTAACACTTCACCCGCAAACGCTTCATCAGTTTTAGAATGATCCTGCGGGTTCATCATGGAAATGGACCCCGATAGTGATATTTCGCGCACATCGGGAAAATCCTCAAGATGGTGAGTCAGCTTCACCCCATTATCGATGGCATCAAACTGCCGGATCAACCGGCGGCAAACTCGATCAGCAACGAGAGGACATCCACAAATCTCGGTTCCATAATGAGTCCATATTAGACCCACAGATGACATCTTCAATCCATCATCATACATCGGCCCATCCTTGAAGTGATGATCATATCTCTTCTCTGCATGATGATAACTTCCCCCTACATCAACGAGGAAATCACACTGCGCCCACACTTCAGGATCACGGGAACGACGGATCTCATAGTCTGGGTGAAGCATGGATAAGGCCGCAATCGCAAAAACATCATCGGCATGAAATGCCCCGCTGTGTGTTCCAAATATCTTCTTCAAAATGTTGGTTCCATTCATGTTCGCACCGGGGTGCGTATTATTATTTGAGATTTGATCCACTCAAAAAGTGGGTTATAAAATTAATTCCGACCATTAAAACATCAAGCGAGTTAAGGATCAGATCTAAATAGTAAATATTCGCATCCATTGAGTTTAAAATTCAACCCGGATTCCGCACCTGAAAAGGTAATCATCCTGACCTTAATTATTCTGACTGATCTTCTTTGGCTTAGTTCAGGCGCTTTATCTGCGAATAGACTTTCTCAACAGCCTGATGCAAACGGGTCGCTTACGCTACATTCGGGGGAAGGTTGTCATATTGTTCCTGCCGGATCTACGTACATCAACGATTTGTACGGTTAAAAACACCCTTACGTAGTGCCATTCCGACCTGACCCCTGCTTTATTCATGCCCCCCCCCTGTTCATCCCTGAACAAAAGTAAATTTTAATGAACAAACAGTGGATGTTTGATCATAACGTAGTGACATCCCCCTCCTGTTCTTTTAGCATGATGTTATGAGCAAGCAACTGTGGATGATATTTAGACGGATCTGTTTTTATCTTTTGATGCCCCTATGGTGCGTGGCGGCTCAGCCGTATACGCCGACCGTTCATGACCCGCTTTTAGAGCCGTGGCGCTGGCGGGCTGAAGGGGCGTTGAGTGATCTGGGTGTACTGTGCATGGACGAGGCGACGGACGGCAGTCTCTGGTTTGGGAATACCGGCAGTATTGCGCATTACAACGGTGTAGATATAACAAAAATCTCTTTTGATGATGAGCTGTTATTAAAAATTACTCATGAGAAGCCAGTCCCGTGGGCCAAGGCCCTTCTGATTCTTCCGGATGGAAATCCACTTGTCCTGATTGGCGAGAGCCTGGTTCTTCGAACAGCGAGTGAGTGGAAAGTGATCATTCCTAACACTGGACCCTCTGTTTTCACTGCCCAGATGGAGCAGACAGATGACGGTACCATTTGGCTGATGGTTCAAACGGCTTTGTGGCGGGTCAGTGCGGATCTCTCTGAGTGTTCGATGGTGCGGACAGTGTCCGGTAACTGTCGACTGGAGTCTTTTTGTATTGATTCGTCAGGGACTTTATGGGTGGTCGAAAAAAAAACATGGGAAAAGGTCTCTCTCTTGCAATTTCCGATGACGGACGGACAGGTGAAGAACGAGAGCCTCCGGGAAGTTGAAGTCCCGTTTTTATATGAACGGGGCGAGTTCAATATCCTGCCGCGACCGGACGGGAAAATCCTGCTTTCAGCCAGTCAAAATTTGGTCGGCTTGCATGAGTTTGACCCGGTCACAGGTCGTTGGAGGGCACTGGGCGAGAACAACCGGATGTGGAATCAGTATACAATGATGGAAGGGCGTGATGGATCGGCCTGGATCGGCCTGGAGGGGCAGATCATTCATTTAAAATGTGATGGAGAACTGATAGATTATACCGATTCCAATATGAATCTTCCACTGGTTCCGCTCTCTCTGTTTGAGGCATCAAATGATCGGTTGTGGGTAATCGGGCGTATTGGGCAGGTTTATTCGGTTGATTTGAGCTTTAGAGAATGGTTGACCTATGTCGGTTTGAATTTTGAGTGTGAAACAGAGGAGGGTGTTCAGTGGTTTCTTCAGTTTGATTATATGGCGGTCATTTCACATGACACAAAGACCGGGGACTGGAAGCGGTATGATGTAGAGGATGGTTTAATCGATAACTCTTTGTTGATGATCGCGTCTTCTCATGGCCTGGTTTGGGCAGCGGGAAGTCATGAAAAGCGTGCAGCCATCTCTGTCTTTGACGGAGTCAAATGGACTCGGACCCGCTATCCAGAGTTTACGACCGAAATCAGGCCGAGCGGCGCATTTGAAGCACATGATGGAACCATGTGGTTTGGAGCTCAGGGCCGGCTTCTTGATAATGTTCCCGGCGCTGGCGGTGCGCTTCAATTCCGGGTAAACGAGGATGGCGGGGTTGAGCTGTTGAAGCATTACGCTCCGCCGGAATTTCCCTATTATGTAACTTCATTCGCGCAGACGGCGGATGAAACGTTATGGTTCGGCTCGACCTTGATTCATACGCTTAACCGTGCATCGTTGGTTCAAACATTTCCAAAGTTTCAGGGGGAAAATACGGTAGCCATGGCGCTGGGCCGGGATCAAACACTATGGGTGGCGAAGGAACATTTCGGGATCTGTCACCGGCGGGATGATTCATGGGAAGTCTTCACCAAAAAGGAGGGTCTGCCCGATCTGAAGTTCAGTGATCTGCTCATCCTGCCGGATGAGTCGGTCCTGGTCGCGTCATCAACGGCGATCAGTCGGTTTGATGGAAGATCATGGGTGCCGAATGTATATCCCGAATGGTTTAGTATGTCATCGAGATGGAGTACGTTAAAGACCTCTGCCGACAAGTCTGTCTGGCTCAGTTATACGGCTAACGACAGCATGGTGGACATTGTAACGAACACGGTCGGATTTTGTACAGTTCGGCATCGGGCGGAGACAGAGCCTCCTGACACCCAGATTATTGATTGCCTGAAGCGTGTATCACAACCGGGGAATACACTTGTTACATGGTCAGCAAATGACCCATGGAATAACACCCCGCTTGAAGATCTTCAGTATTCCTGGCGGCTGGACGACGGAGAGTGGTCTGCTTATTCCCCGAAAACAAGCGAGACGCTGTTGGGCGTTTCTGATGGGAAACACACCGTTGAGTTGCGTGCCCGCGACCTAGCGTTTAATGTGGATTCAACACCGGCTTCTGTGGAGTTTACGGTCATTCCCCCTGTTTGGAAACAGGCCTGGTTTATCTCAATGGTTTTGGTTTTTATCATATCCATTCTGTTACTCATTTTTCTCCTGTTCCGTAATCATGATCGCTATTTACGGAAACAGCAGCGGGAACACGAAACGTTTCTTATACAGCAGCAAGAACAACGAGAAGCACATTTAAAAGACGTGAACCAGATTCAGTCGGTATTTTTCACCAATATGAGTCATGAAATCCGTACCCCTATGAATGCCGTGATCGGCATGTCGACCCTTCTGGCTGACAGTGAATTAAACGACGAACAACGCGATTCCGTCGAGGTTATTCAAACCAGCGGAGAAGTCCTGTTAACCGTGATTAACGACATCTTGGACCTTTCAAAAATTGAGGCGGGCGCCCTGCAACTCGAGGCGGTTCCGTTTAATCTCAGGCAGTGCGTTATGCGTTCGCTGGATATTGTTTCCCAAACAGCCTTTAAAAAAGGACTGGAACTGGCTTGTTCCGTAGACGGAGAGGTTCCCAGGATGTTTGTCGGCGATTCAACCCGTTTGCGACAGGTTCTGCTGAACCTGGTCAACAACGCGATCAAGTTTACCAACGCGGGTGAAGTGGTTGTCCGGATCAACGGGAAGCCGGGACCGGATCAACAGTATTGTCTCGATTTTTCGATAACCGATACCGGTATTGGAATGACTCAGGATGCAACGGAACGGATTTTCAACCCCTTCCAACAGGCCAACGCATCAACCACTCGGAAATACGGAGGAACCGGCCTCGGGCTGTCCATCTGCAATAAGCTGGTTGACATGATGAATGGAAGCATCCAGGTGAAAAGTGCCGTCGGGAAAGGATCCGAGTTTTCTTTTACTATTATTCTTCCGGAGTTTGACGATGCCTCCGCTCCGGCCGATATCAGCCGGGATGCATTAAAGGATAAGCGGGTTCTTGTTGTGGATGATAACCAGACCAATCTTCAGATTCTCGAAAACCAGCTTCGAGAGTGGGGGGCGATTCCTCTGGCGTTCAGAAACGGTGCGGATGCTCTGAATAATCTGGGAAGTCCGGACAATATTGATGTCGCAATTCTGGATATGATGATGCCGGAAATGGACGGTGAAATGCTCGCCAGCGTGTTACGGAACCGTCCGGAATTCATGGATCGACCCATCCTGATTCTTCGTTCACCCGGGAATGTGTCGGTTGTGGAAAACCCCTTAGCAAATGTCTGGCTGACCAAGCCGGTCAAACTGGATCGGCTGCTCGAAAAACTGATTCTGCTGCTGAAT
>Ga0307990_1000202_pt1 | contig 57537 bp, 48 predicted proteins | sample EllFjometagen129_FD_203168 | JGI IMG/M metagenome (GOLD analysis project Ga0307990, IMG submission 203168) | Marine microbial communities from Ellis Fjord, Antarctic Ocean - #129 | ecosystem: Environmental > Aquatic > Marine > Unclassified | place: Southern Ocean | collected 2014-10-08
CAGAGAACTGAGAAATACGATACAAAATGAACTCCGTGCGTCACAGATGCAGACAACAAACTCCAACAAACAAAAACGAAGAAAAAGAAAACGGTTACATGCAAGAACCTAACCGGAAATTACTGATTCATGCCAACGAAAAAGGCCTTTCATCACAATCTTAATTCCCATGGGCTTATGTACATCGCCGTTCTCGTCGAACGTCATCGTTCCAGAAACGCCCGGATAGTCCTTCAGCATGGTGAGGCCTTTTTGAATGTTTTCGCCAGCGGGCCCACCTGACAACTCCATAGCCTTCGCAATCATCTTTGCAGCGTCATAACCTACGTCAGCTGTAATGCCCGGTTCTTTCCCATATTTCTTCTGGAAAGCCTCTTTGAATAGTGTGACGTACTGCCCACCGGGGTCTTTTGGGTAAGGGAACATCAAGCCTTCGGCAGCATCTCCAGCAGTTTGAATTAGTTGAGGATCTTGCATGGCCACAGTTCCTATCAGCGGCAAGTTCAACCCCAGTTCCTTGGCTTGTTTGAGAGCTATTGGAATCTCCTTGGGATAACCAACCACATAGAGGCCGTCGGGTTTGCTGGCCTGAATCTTTGTCAATTGTGTCCTTATATTCGTAGCGCTCTGCGCAAAACTCTCCGAAGTAGGGATGTTACCTCCACGCTCCACCAAGCGCGATCTGAATACCTGCTCGAGGCCTTTTCCGTATTCGTTGTTTATGTACAGGATGGCAACTGAACGAAAACCGAGCGTGTCAAAGGCATAGTCAGCAGATACTTCGCCTTCGTGGGCATCGGAATTCCAAACACGGAAGATGTATGCACCAGCTTCGGAAATCTTGGGAGCAGTTGCTCCAGTTGCCACAACAACAACATGGTCCTTCTGAGCAATGGGTGCCATGGCAAGTGTCACACCGCTCACGCTGTCATCGATGATTACGTTGACTTTGTCTACGGTGGTCAATTTGCGATAGGCTGTCACCCCCTCTTTGGCTAAACCTTTTGTGTCCTCGTAGACGACAACAAGTTTGCGACCCAGAACTCCACCCGATGCGTTAATCTCTTCGACGGCAAGATCGATGCCCTCCTGGGTGTTCTTGCCCCAGACTGCGGCGTCGCCACTGAGGGGCAATGTGGCACCTATCGTAATCACACTCTTGTCTGGAGACTTGCTTGTCCAAATAACCGCAATGATCGCCACAACGACAACCACGGCTGCAACACCGATCCATGTTTTCTTATTCATGGCGACATCTCTCCTTCCAAAAGAGTAGTTCTATTCTTTTTTATCAAGTCCCTCACGCAACTCCTCAGTCCGTCGTATCGCAAGCAGGGACCATGTGAATGGAGGCGTTAGCTCTGAAAAAAGTAAATCAAATTGTTCGCAGACGAACGTTCTCTCGTCCACCATCCTCACTCTCAAGCTAAATAAATGCACATTACCCTAAAATTATCACCACATTTGAGATGCCAGATTTCCGCTGACAACCTATTCTAAACTCTAACCCTTTCTCTAATCCTCACCCTCTGGCGGACAAGATTATAAAGGCCGATATCTTCACCATCAAACGAAAATGTCACAACAAGCGCGTATGACTGAGTGTCTAGTCCCTCCGGATGAGGAAATTGCTCTTTTGCCGTCACCAGAATAGTGAGGTTTGGCTCATCCATATTATCAGGCACCTTGAAAAGATCTTTACCGCCTCTCGGCCCTTTTTGCCATGTCCTAAGTTGAACCGTTGACGTTTGAAGGACCTGATAGCCTGGAGTAAAATTGGTCTTCGCACTCGATGGGACTGATGGCAAATCCAAATCTTCCCCTCTCTCTTTTGCCCGCCGGAAATTCTCCACCTGCTCTGATGTCAGTCCTCTGTACACCTCAAAAAACATCCTCGTTGCAATATAATCTTTTCTGCTTAACCGAATCGGAGGATCATAGGCCAGACTGATGGCAATTTTCTTATGTCCGGAGCTTTGGAGAAAGTCTGGCGGGATACGGATAGAATAGATGTGAAATGATCTTAGGGGAAGAACATCTTCTGCAAATAAAGTGACGCGGTTCCGATGGGACCAGCAAATGTCATCCTGAGGTTCCCCAAAACCCACTAACCGGAGTAAATATTCTCCTTTGCGAGGCATTTCGCGGTTATCGTGAATATCTTGTGAATTCCGAAGCCACTCCCTAATATTTTCAGGCACACTTGCCGAGTTAGCCATCATAGCCCTGATCAGATTCGCTGAAGGATTATCCTCCAACTGATGTTTTAGAGCATGTTCAATTAGGGCTGCTATATGTGTTACATGGGGCGCTGCCAAGCTGGTACCGAGAAGGCCCTGAACCATCGGCCATCTTGGAGAGAATTTCGCAGTGTCGGTTCCCCAAGATTTGGGTCCTTGGGTACCCACACTTTATCGCCACCTGGAATCTGTTGAAGCGCATAATTCCCACCATAGGAAACAAAATCAGGCTTTATGGCCTTGGCTACACCAAAGCCTGTTCTGGTAAATACCGATGGAGCTTTTCTCGGAGAAACGGCTAAGCGGGGCATTGCATTACCGCCACTATTGTATGGGTCCTCTCTCCTTGCGACTGATCCCACTGACAAGCAAACAGCAGCAGTTCCGGGGGCTATAAGGCGATGCTCTGGATTTAACAACTGATTCCGCGCTGACTCTCGTATTTCTTCCCTTGAATTTCCATTAGGGATTTCAGGATCGCAGACATTCCCTGCGCTTACCACGATAATGATGTCCAATTCGCGTGACAGATTATCCAGCATCTCAGCCCATGGAAATTGCCTCCCGCCGGCATAGACTTGATCACTGTCACCAATGGATAGATTGAACACGCGGCATCCCCGTTCCTCATAAAAATATCTTATCGCTTCTTCTAATATTGATTCGGGCCGAACCTCTTCAGGAAAAACCGGGGTATTCCAAACCGGATCATTTCTCAACACCTTTGCGCTACAAATACGGACTTTCGGTATCCAATCATGTCCTGCCATGGCCTGTGCCACATCGCCGTAAACCACAATACCCGCGATCCCAGTCCCGTGTCCGTTTAAATCACCCTCACTTTCCTCTACTGCCCCAAAATCATTTTCCTCTAAGACCATACCCTTACGCAAGAGAGGATGTCCTGAAAAAACGCCGGAATCCACTATGCAAGCCATGGGGACATCTTCACCTTCTAAGGTAGGTTCTATATCCGGAGGAGGATCGAAAAGATCGAACGCCTCTTCTGGCAGAGGTTCGACCGGAAGGTCAATTGTCGCCACAAAATCAAGCTGGAGCAACTGTTCAAGTATTTGAGCGTTTATTTCAGCCTTGCCGAGAAGCAGACTGGGAATGCAGAATAAATCACCTACAAGATGCCCATGGGTCTTGGTGAGTACGGACCGGATCATCTGCTCAGTCTCTCGATAACCTTCCGCCGTACCATCATACCAGAGATCCAAATCTACATAGAATCGATCTCTTGCCGGAGTGCCTTTTCGTTTAAGCCTGGGTCCCTTTCGGTCCTCCGGGCCAAGTCGCGCAACTCGGTTCAGGGCATCAAAGAGGTCCCTCCTCTGGGCATAGGTCAGCAGTGCTTTTTCTCGGCTCTCCGCCCGATATAGTTGAAGCTCCTTCTCAAAAGCGTTCAGGGATTCACTGGTAAGAAACTGGATAAGTAAGCGGTAGCGGTCAGCACCATCAACCGTGTCTTGTAATTCTTCGACAACTGCAATTTTAAAGCTTCTGATCAACAACTCCCGCTGGTTGACATCTAAAACCTCAAACTCAAGCACCCTCAACCGATCCGGTGTAATTCCCAGTTGGTCACGCGTTTGCGCGATATCCCGGACAGTTTGATCCATCTCTCCACTGATTTTATCTCCGTGAGCAAGCCGGTCATCTCTTGGGCGAACCCGTGGGGCGCCCGGGAATGCACGTCCGCGCAAAGGTCTTTCAACCTCTTCCCTTTGAAATGGTATATGAGGAAGTCGTTCCTGATTAGCCATCTTTTATTCGATATCCACTTTGGGATGCACGTCCTCAGAGACACGATTCAATATTTCTTGCCGGCGCTTTTGGCGTTGAATCGCCCGCTCAATATCCTTTTCTTGGCAAGTATTCCTACCTTCCATGACGCAAGTTTTGAGAACATTGAGACATACCCGTTCCACTTCTCCATGGGACATATTCAACAATTCCTTTGCTTTCTGGACCAACAGTTTTTTCGAAACCCCCAAACGTGATAAATGCCGATGCATCAAATCAGTAATTTGTTCGAGGTCAGGTTTTTCAAAGCGAAGGACTTCATCAAAACGTCGCCACAAGGCGTAATCAAGTGATCGTTCAAAGTTTGTAGCCGCGATGATCAAAGATTTACCCGTGAAGTTGTCCAATAGTTGGAGAAAAGAGTTGACAACCCTTCTGATTTCGCCATGTTCAGAGATATCATCCCTGGAACGACCGATGGCATCAAATTCATCGAAAAATAATACCCAAGTCCCATTTGAGGCATAATCAAAAACCTTACGGATATTAGCCGATGTCTCTCCAAGCAGAGAAGAAACAACCGAATCAAATCGGACATACAAAAGAGGCAGACCAAGATCTCCTGCGATTGCCTCAGCAGTGACCGTTTTGCCGCAGCCAGGAGGTCCACAAAACAGTAATTTATGATTTGGGGTTAATCCGTTTGCCTGTAAAACGTCCCATTCCCTAAACTCCTGAATAGTAGTTTTTATGGCTGAAACCTGTTTGTCGGTGAGAACGAGGTCCCGTAAGTATCGGTCTGGACGTTTTATTTCTATGAGAGGGGTTCTTCTATCGGGATCCCGAGGAGGGGGCTGGTAATGGGCCAACCTAGAAGGTGTTTGTTTTGCGAAACTATTATTTAAGATCCGGTTAAGTTCTTCCGCCAGAATACCATGGTTTTTTTTACGTTCTTCTTCGATAATGGCCTGCGCAGCATCCATGAAGCCAGAAGGATCATTTGCCTTTTGACAACGAAATAATCTCTTTATTAGATCTGCTCGGGCCATGGACTAACCAAATTGAATCGATGCAATTTAAGTATCGAGTTACGTTATGTTTAAAATTGAAAATCTTAGTTTATTCTTAATCCAAAACAAGTCCCCCGGTCAACAGCAAACCACCAAACCGCGGGTGGATGAGGGACAGAAATTGGGGGACGTTCTGGACTAAGTGGACTTTTGTCTATCACGCCGGCTAAAGGATTTGGCAACTGCAGAGGGTGATATACCCAGTTGACGGCCTGTCTCAGTTAGCGAAGAGAAAAAAAGGGACAGCAACTGTGTTTTGAATGTCAAGCCTATCCAGAAGGCTCAGAATTCCAGGCAGCGCTGTCCCTGACCATAGCGTTGAGGATAATCAGAAGCTTTCGCAGAAAATATTCGAACTGGGACTTCATACTATAGTCTGTAGATTTATAGTCTGCATTCGAACACAAATCGATGTTCGATGAAGAAAAACACTTCAAAAGGCTCGGAAGACAGGCCTATTACCAAGTCGTTTGGCCAGGTTCTCCAGCAACTTCGCCGAGACTGAGAACTTTCTCAAGAAGAACTTGGGTTTGCCAGCGGGTATCACCGCACATACATAAGTCTGCTTGAACGGGGACAGAAAAGCCCGTCTCTTCGTACCATCTTTGAATTAGCCAAGGCGTTAAAGGTGGAGCCGTCCGAGATGATTGAGCGAGTTCAGTCTCTTGCCACCTATCATTCCAAAAACAGGCATAAGATTAACTCAGTTTAGCATGAAAATCGTCCGAATAGAGCCAATAATCGATGCCGGGGCATTCTCCCACTCTCATGAATGGAGAGAGATCGAGGGACACATCGTCCAGGCAATCAAGTCGGTCGAATGGCCTCCGGGGTCTGGTTCTTTTACGCTCTACGATGAACCTGGCAAAAAACGCGCTGTTTCTGAATGAACTTAAAGGCCTTTCCCCTGGAATCCACCCCCATCGTTGAATTTATTGGTTTAATGTGTATCCCAAAACCGGCGTCAAGTCGAGAATTTTGATTAGGAAGTGAATCTCAAGGTTTGGGTTTCGCTTTTCAGTTCACTTAATAGAAGAGGCCAAAATCCAGGAGGCAGGGTTGTGGTTGTTGCCCTTTGCCCTTTGTGGTTTTTGCTCAGCAAAGGAAGGAGGGATGTTTTACATCAAGGCCGAGATATCTCTCCTCGCCGTCTTTTCCATTACGTTCCAACGCGCGGCCACATCAAAGGATTGCGTCAAGGACTGCACACCGGATTGGGCCGCTAAGCTCACTGACATACCGGCCGGTCAGATCAAAAAGACGACAAATTCGGTAATTACGATAACCCAGGTCCGTACGTCAGGCTAGTCCAAAAAAATAGGCCTTGGAAAACGCAATCAAGAAGACTACATTAGATTACATAAGTTTAATAGGAGGTCTCAGGATGCAACTAACCGTTCGGATGCCCGATGAATACCAAAGTAAGCTTGCTGAGCTGACCAGAGAGATGGGATTAAAGCGATCGGATATAGTCCGCATGGCATTAAGGCAATTCATTGAAGAAAATCTCAAGCGCAAACCAATAACTCCTTTTGAGAAGGTCAGCAATCTTCTCGGAACAGCAGAAAGCGGCATTAAGGATCTTGGGCAGCGTCACCGCGATTATCTCATTGAAAAAATACGAAAGGCTTCCTAGTGCAAGTCCTGATGGATACAGGTCCGTGGGTGGCCTTGATTGACCGTAGCGAGACCAGGCATGGTGAATGTGTTAAGTGGTTGAGGCAATTCGAAGGTGAACTTTTTACCTCGGAAGCGGTATTAACTGAGGTTCTTTATCTGCTAAATTTTTCTTCCCATGCTCAGTCTGCTGCCCTGGATTTTGTCCTGAGTGGGGCTATAACCCTCGTTCCTTCCAGTGTTGAAAGTCTGAAGAGGATAAAAAAGTTGATGCAGAAGTATTATGACCTCCCAATGGACTTTGCGGATGCCACCATAGTATGTCTTGCTCAGGATTTAGCTATTCAGCGTGTTGCAACCTTTGACAAAAAGGATTTCAGTATTTACCGTCTGCAAAGAAAACGACCTTTCATTATTTTCCCGTGACCATACCTTTGCAAACAGTTCAATTTAGGTCAAACTGAAGGTAACAAGGCAACCATGTTGCTGAACGGAACTTAATACGTCTCATAAGGGAATCGGTAATAAATAACTTACCCAAGAGGATCTGATTTCCTTGAGTAGCCCGAGGTTATTGGCCACAAGGAATAGATCCAGCGGCCCAATTACTTCAAAACCAGCAATTATGGCACTTTTTCTGGCCTTCTTCTCATCCAATAATACCAGGTCGGCTTTCATCTGAGCAGCAGTTGATGTTTTAAGTGGTCCTCTGTGTAAATGTAAGTGAGACACCTACCCCTTGAGAAATCAGTGTAGGGCGGGTAGGAAAATTCACATCATGAAACATCAAGGAAAAATCCAGAGCATTTTTACCCACAAGGCTCCCCAGCGTGAGAGACGATGCCATCAGACCTGACCCTGTGATCTAGGGGACGCCTTTTCCCTGGGATCCACCCCATCGTTGAATTTATTAGTTTAATATGTATCCCAAAGCTGACGTCAAGTCGAGAACTTTGATTGGGAATTGAAAAATGGCAGGCAACAAATTGGCGAAGTCGTTGAGCGAGTATGCGAAGAAGAAAATATCAATTCACATGAGTTGCGGACTGGTAGCCGTCGAAAGCGCATTTCTCGGGTTAGGGCACAGATAGTACATCAATTGGCAAATAATTTTGTCAGTCAGTATTTCGAAAAAGGAAAATCAAATAGGCTTTAAAGACGACTGCCAATCTTGCCGATGACTGAATTGTGCGGCTATCATTCGGGATTGCTGTGGGTGAATTTTACCAATGTACCTGAATTAGGTTCAATCCGACCAAACCAAAATAGACCCACAATAGAGGAGGCAGTTATGCAATTGATTGAATGGGAAGTAAATGAAGATGGCTATGAAGGGGAGAGCCAATGGAAGTCAACATCTCAAATTTAACCTGGGACCAGTTCATCTACCCAAGAGGAGGAAAAAGCGAGAAAACCATTAATGCCTATATTGAAGCGCTTGCGATCGGCGCGCAATTTCCACCAATCAATATTCAAAAGGTCTTTAACTATTCATATGGCAATGAAACAACCGAAGCGACTATAATTCTGGATGGTATCCACCGCTGGTCTGCGTTTAAGGAAAGTGGAATCAAAAAAATTGCGGCTGTTGAATGGAAGGAGAAGCCACTTGATTACGAGAAAGACAAAGTGGCGTTTCTACTTGAAGGGGCGGAATGTAACATCAGGCATGGCGATCGTTGCCCGGCAGAAAACAAGCAGAAATACCATTATCCTTCGTTTGAGCCGCCTTGGATGGACTCAGGGAAAAATCTCAGACACAGTGGGGATAAAGCAACAAAGAATTTCTCAAATTACCAATAATACCAATTTTGGTAATATCGATAATCTCCTCTCCCAGGGCCGCAGAATGGAATACATCGCCAGGCATTATAACATGGATCTTCCACTTGCTTGGGCATTACGGCTGGAAGGAAAAACTGATCAGGAAAAATTCAAAGAGCTTGGCTGGGGCCTGCGCACATGGGATCAATGGAATTTCAACGAATGTGATGAACGATTCGGAGATGATTGGCCCGGGAGAATACCGGCGCAGCTCGTTGCACACACACTGTTCTATTTCACAAAACCCGGTGATTTTGTTCTCGACCCGATGGCCGGCGGCGGTGTTGTCTCTGATGTATGCATGCTCTTTGAGCGGAAATGTCAAGCCTTTGACATCGCCACAAGAGATAACCGGCCGGAGATCCAATACCACCACCGGGACTCCCAAGATAATAACTGGCCAATAACCGGAAAAGCCGATCTGATATTCTTTGACCCGCCATACTACATAAAAGAGAAAAGGCATACGGAGAAAAAACGAGGGAAGAAGCCCTCTCAATCTCATCATACTCCAAAGAGAGCTACGAAAAATTCATTGAAAGCTTTTGCATCCTTGCCCACAAGAACACCGGAGAAACGACCAGGATAGCCTTCCTGAATGCTGATTGACGCGATTTTGAATCCACATCCACTTGCCCCCCTTCCATGAAATCAAACAGCGTTGGATGGGCTGGGTTGCTTATTCTGATGCCGGATGTTTCCGGCAGGCCAACATCATTTTGATTTCTCCATACGAGTAGTCATCTCCCAGGGCACTTTTTACTTCACTGAGGGAATTATTGTGATCTGTAGCAAGCTCCTTTTCAATGGCCTGTTGTTTTTCAGATGAAAGCAGCTTATTGATATCTAATTCGCCTTTTTCCACAAAAAAACTCAGATGCCCTTCAATGGTAGACTGTACCAAGCCTCTTTCTTGTGCAATCCGGGCAATCGTTAATCCATTATTAAACATGTCTAAACTTGTCTGTTTCGTGCCGAAAGGTGGAGCCGCATCTTTTGCCGGGGTATTTTCTTTAGGAAGTTTTTTTGGCTCCGGCAGTACAACCTTCTCTATCCCGTGTTTTTTGCGATAGGCCAAAACCAGTCTCAAAAGTTCTTCACCATATTTCTCAATGGTTTTCTTGCCGACTCCATTTATTTTTCTTAGATCAGCAGCATTGTCAGGCAGGCATACCACAATCTGGATCAATATCCGTTGGTGTAAAACCTGAAAACAGGCAACATCTTCCTCCTTGGCCTTGCTGGAACGCCAGTCCTTCAGGGTCTGGAATAGCTCAGGATGGGCAACGTCCGATTCGGTGTATGCCAGGGACCGGCGCTTTTTTTCTTTTTTAGGGGTAAAGTCAATTTCAGCGGCTGAAACAGCACGCAGGAGACTTGACGGTGTAAATCCTTTTTCACAGCATTGTACTCCAGCTACCTTTACGGCAATTTCTTTTTTAAGATTACTCAGGGCATTCCCAATTTTTTTGCGAAGTTCGGTATTGTCTGTTTCGACATGCAATTTTTTCACTGACTCATCAAAAATTTCGGTAAATTTTTCCTGAAACCATGCTGACGCCTTGCCGATCCGTTCCAAAATAATTGCATCTGACTCGGGCAGGCCGCCATCCGTAAAAATTGTGCGTAATTGCCGCTTAAAATTTTCACTGACAACAAAAATATCTTCCGCAGCCTTTTTCTCCAGTTGTCGGATATCTTCAACGCCTGAAACTTGAACTACTCCGGCATTACCCAGCAAAAGCCGGGCAAGATAATTGAGATGGTTGTGCAATAGTGAAAAATCGAAACAATCAAGCAACAACTGCTGCTGGTAGCTAATTTTGGCTGCCTGAAGCCGGCTTCCGGAGGGCGGATTTTGGTGAGCGTCTTCGTCAAAGCACATTATTGCTTTGTCCGTTTTTATTCCCCGGGATGAGATGGGAGAGCTCAGCACCATGCCCTCTATGGTCTTACAACGGCTTAAGGCCACGTAAATCTGACCATGGGCAAAAGCTGCCTTGGCATCAATAATGGCCCTTTCAAAAGTCAGCCCCTGACTCTTGTGTATGGTGATGGCCCATGCGAGTTTCAGGGGGTATTGCTTGAATTTGCCGATTATATCCTCTTCAATTTCTTTATTTTCTTCGTTCAGTGTGTATTTGATATTTTCCCAAATGATTGGTTCAACCACGATTTCCTGGTGATCGCTGGGGCAGATAACGCTGATTTTTTTGTTCGAGATTTTGGTTATTTTGCCGATTTTACCATTGTAATAGAGTTTTTCAGCAGAGGGATCATTGCGCACAAACATCACTTGTGCCCCCTCTTTAAGCAGAAGAGTGGCCAGGGTCGGGTAGATATGTTCAGGAAAATCTCCGGAAATCTCAGCTTTGAAACGGTGTTCTTTTTTGGACAGGGCCTGAAGTCTGGTCTGATTGATGGATTCTGCGCTGCGGTTGTGGGTACTTAGTGTAATATAGCCCTGATCTTCGCCCGGTGTAAAATCCTGGATGTAACGCCGGTTAAGATCCGCTATAGATGATTCATCAAGCCGGTTGTCACGTACCCGATTCAGGAGCTTGATAAAACCGGCGTCTGACTGGCGATAAATATGCTTCAGTTCAACAGTAAGCAGTTCAGTAAGACCAAGCGCCTTGCTGCTGAAAAAATAAACCGTCTCATAATGTTGCTGTAAAAGGTGCCATTCATCGTGCTTTGCCACCGGAGAGAGCTGATGCAGGTCGCCGACCATAAGCAACTGCACCCCGCCAAATGGCTGATTATTACGGCGATGGCGGCGCAGCACGGCATCCACCGCGTCGAGTAAATCGGCTCGTACCATACTTATTTCGTCAATCACCAACAAATCAAGGCTTTGTATAATCCGCTTTTTTTCTTTGCTGAACCTGAACTGGCGCTGCTTATTGCGCTCATATGTCTCGCTGCCCGGTACAAACGGGCCAAAAGGAAGCTGAAAAAAAGAATGGAGTGTTACCCCGCCGGCGTTGATAGCCGCAACACCGGTTGGAGCGGTGATAATCATCCGCTTCGCCGTGTTCTTATACAGATTATGGAGAAAGGTTGTCTTGCCGGTGCCCGCTTTACCCGTCAGAAAAATATTGCAGCCGGTGTACTGAACAAAATCGTTGGCGAGTTGCAATTCATGGTTTGTGGGGGACATAGATTTCCTTCTGTTTCATTACTTTGTGTAAACGTTTACAGTTCGGTAGTTTGTGGTAAAGCGGGCGTTGTAACCCCATGAACGGTTACCTTATATGAAATATCCAGGTCTAGTTCTTTACGAAAATTTTAGGGATGTCCGTCTATTATTCGCCAACATAACATTACTATACCTGCGGTTTTGCTCAATCAGATCGACTAAATCTATAGCAAATCCGGGCGCAAATTCTACCAATTTATTTTTGCCAGGGCCCTTAGTACTTTTAATAATCAGGCCAGTGCCCGTATAACCTCGCCCATAAAAGCAGGGATGTCCGAAGGTTGGCGAGAGGTTATGATATTGCCATCTACCACGACCTCCGAGTCCTCATATAGCACACCCGAGGCCTCCAGTTCCCTTACCACACCTCTAGAACAGGTGGCCCGTCGCCCAACCAAGACCCCTGCCGACACTAGAATCTGGGGGCCGTGACAGATGGCGGCTATGGGCCGTCCCTTGTCCGCAAACGCTCTTACAATGTCCTGGACTTGCGGAATCGAGCGAAGCGTCTGAGCTGCCGCCTTACCACCGGGCAGAAGAAGCAATCTAAAACCGTCAGGCTGCACGTCGTCCAGAGCCAGGTTGGCAGTCACTGTATAACCCCGCTTTCCCTTTATCCGGCCCCATTCCGGCGCGGCTATGTCCACCTGATAGCCTGCCTCTTTAAGCCGGTACATAGGACATAGGAGTTCACTGTCTTCAAATTTATCCGCACTCAAGATAAGTACCCTCATTTTAACACCTCCTGGTCAGTTTGAACCTAAGTTGAGCGGTTAGCCATTAGCGTTTAGCTTTGAAAAGTGGTTCCTAATTTTGTAATAGCAAAATATCTTGTAATCATTAAACTAATAGATAACCGCTAATCGCTCAATTTAAGTTATAGCACATGATTACACTGCGAAAATCCTGAAACAGAATTCCGCTCAAAAAGCCCGAGATGCAAAACGCGAAATTTTCCAGGCATGAACACAGCATATCGGCTGCTGAGGCTGGGAAAGCGCTAGAGCGCATGAAAAAACCTACATTAAGAAATGTTGAATCAACAAGTAGTTAGCTATGTTTTTGTCTGTGTAGGTTTGTCTGTGTGTGTGTGTGTCGAGCGAGCGTAGCGAGCGGGTGGCAAAATTCTCAGGTACGATAATCCGCATTTATTCGCACGTAATCGGTTGAAAAATCGCTGGTCAGAATACGGGCCTCTTCTTGCCCAAGACCCAAGTCCAAGACAACTGTGAATTCTCCGGCAGCCATGGCCTGCTTGGCCAAATCCTCAGCCTCTTTGCCGACGCCCATACCCATTCTCACGATTTCGATGTCATCAAAGGACAAACTGATGAGCCCCTGATCCAGAGGGAAACCCGCACGGCCTGCTGCGGCAAGAATTCGACCCCAGTTAGGGTCTTCGCCGAAAAAGGCCGTCTTCACGAGTGGAGATTCAGCAACAGTCCGGGCTATCCTGTCTGCCTCTTCTCCGGTCCTTGCTCCTTTTACAACCAAGGTTACACATTTGGTAACACCTTCGCCATCCACAACAATCTGCCGAGCCAGGTCTTGTAGCAGCTCTTTGAGTACATATTCAAAGGGCTCTCCGTAATAAACTTCGCTAATCTCTTTATTTCCGGCAAGACCGTTAGCAAGGGCCAGGACTGTGTCATTCGTGCTGGTATCCCCGTCTATGGTAATCCGGTTAAACGTGTCTGATACGGTCCTTTCAAGTGCGCCCTGCCACCAGGCCGGATCCACCTTTGCGTCTGACAGGACAAAGGAGAGCATTGTGGCCTGTGGTGGACCAATGTTCGGCCCTATCATTCCAGCGCCCTTTGCCATGCCGGCAACAGTCACCTCTACACCACCGACATCAATGTGCCTGATGACTGTCTTCCGAACCGTGTCCGTAGTGAGAATGGCGTCTGCCACAGCCTCCAGCCCATTTTCAGAAAGGCCCCTCACAAGTTCCGGTACGACATCTGTTATCCGTCCCATGGGAAGAGGTTGGCCGATCACGCCGGTTGACGAGACCATCACATCCTCAGGGGTTGTACCCATTTCCTTGGCTACGAGAGAGCAGATCTCGTGGACATCGGCTATACCATCGTTGCCTGTACAGGCATTTGCATTGCCGCTGTTCACCACAACAGCCCTGGCATAAGGCATGCCCCTGCTGAGACGATCAAGCCCTGCGAGGACCGGGGCTGCCTTTACCTCGTTTCTGGTAAACACGGCTGCCAACACCGCGGGGTCATCAGAGGCTATCAGACCCAGGTCAAGGCGTCCCTGATACTTGATGTTGGCTGAAACGGCCGAACCCTTAAAACCAGGGACCAATAAATTCATTTCCTTCCGCAACATTTCTTATATTTTTTCCCGCTGCCACAGGGACACGGGTCATTACGACCTACTTTCTGCCCCTTGCGCTTAACAGTCTTTGGCTTGTCATCGCCATCTCCACGGCCATAGCTCATGCTCTGCTGTTGTTTCCTGCGCCGTGTTTCCAGTTCTTCAGTTTTTCTTTCCCGCATGGGACGAATCCGGAGCAGGAGGCTTATAGCCTCTTCTCTGAAGCGCTGGATCATGGCCAGAAACATGTCATAACCCTCGCGCCTGTACTCCTGAAGCGGGTCTTTTTGGCCATAGCCTACCAGCCCTATACCCTCTCTTAAGTGGTCCATATTGAGGAGATGATCCTTCCACAAGTTGTCCAGGGTCTGGAGAACTATGAACCTCTCCACCCGGACCATTTCTTCATCGCCGAACAGAATCGCCTGGTTCTCATAGGCATGTCTTGCGGCCTCGGCTATTTTTTCTTCCAGTGCCGCCTGATCAAGATCCTCTCTTTCTTCCTTGGGAATATCCAGACGAACAGAAAACCGGCCGAGCAGACGTTCCTCCAGGGCCTTCCAGTCCCATTCTTCCGAAAACCCTTTTTCATCCGTATAGGTATCCACCAACTCTGCCGTTATATCATCAATAAAACCGTAGAGCTCCTCCCGCATATCCTCGCCGGCAAGTATCTGCTTCCGCTGGCTGTAAATCACCTCTCTCTGCTTGTTCATTACGTCATCGTAATCAAGTAGATGCTTTCTGATCTCAAAGTTGTGGGCCTCAACTTTCCGTTGGGCGTTCTCTATAGCCTTGCTCAGCATGGAGTGTTCAATAGGCTCTCCTTCATTCATACCAAGCTTGTCCATGATCCCGGAGATGCGGTCTGATCCGAAGATACGCAGCAGGTCGTCCTCCAGGGACAGATAAAACCTGGAAGAGCCAAGGTCGCCCTGGCGGCCGGACCTACCTCTGAGCTGGTTATCTATCCGTCTTGACTCGTGGCGCTCGATACTGAGGATATGCAGCCCGCCCATATCGGCCACGCCCTCGCCCAAGACTATGTCCGTCCCCCGTCCTGCCATATTGGTGGCAATGGTAATCCTGCCCCTTTCCCCGGCATGGGCTATGATTTCCGCCTCCCTCTCGTGATGCTTTGCGTTCAGGACTTCATGCTTAACTCCTTGGCACTTCAACATTTTTGAAAGCCGTTCGGAATTATTCACACTGGAGCTACCCACCAGGACAGGCCGGCCTTGATCATGAAGGGATTTAATTTCCCTGGTTGCAGCTTCGAATTTTTCGCTCTCTGTCCTGAAGACCACATCCGGATAGTCCTTGCGAATCATATCCATGTGGGTGGGGATTACCACTACATCCAGGTTGTAAATCTTCAGGAATTCCGCTGCCTCTGTCTCGGCAGTACCCGTCATGCCTGCGAGCTTTTCATACATACGGAAAAAGTTCTGGAAGGTTATGGAAGCCAGGGTCTGGTTTTCACTCTCTATTTTTACGCCTTCTTTGGCCTCAAGGGCTTGGTGCAGCCCATCACTGTAACGTCTTCCCGGCATAATGCGGCCCGTGAACTCGTCAACTATCACTACTTGACCGTCTTTGACCAGATAATCTACATCCCTCTTGAACAGGACATGGGCCTTAAGGGCCTGCTGCACATGGTGAAGGAGCTCGGCCTGGGCGGGATCATAGAGGTTTTTCACTCCCAGGAGCTTTTCGCAATTTTCCACACCCTCTTCAGTCAGACTGACAGCCCTGGCCTTTTCATCCACTGTAAAATCAGTTTCCCTATTCAGGTGCGGGCTGATTTGATTGACCCTGTAATAAAGATCCGTAGACTCTTCGGATGGACCGGATATGATGAGTGGGGTCCGTGCCTCATCAATGAGAATGCTGTCCACTTCGTCTACGATGGCATAATGAAATTCCCGTTGGACCATGTCCTCCAAGGAGTACTTCATGTTGTCTCTAAGGTAGTCGAATCCGAACTCGTTATTGGTGCCATAGGTCACATCGGCCCCATAGGCTGCCTTGCTCTCTGTATCCTGAAGGCCATGGACTATTACCCCAATATCCAGACCAAGAAAGCGATATACCTGTCCCATCCACTCCGAGTCACGGGTTGCCAGATAGTCATTGACAGTAACCACATGGACCCCGCGACCGGTAAGTGCATTCAGATAAACCGGCATTGTGGCCACTAAAGTCTTTCCCTCACCGGTCTTCATCTCGGCGATTTTGCCCTGATGCAGCACAATCCCGCCCATGAGCTGTACGTCAAAGGGCCTGAGCCCCAGCACCCTGAAAGCTGTCTCCCGTGTAACGGCAAAGGCCTCCGGGAGCAATTCATCCAGAGACTCTCCCCGTTCAAGCCGTTCCTTGAACTCAGGGGTCTTTGCCTTGAGTTCCGCGTCAGACAGGGCCTTTATCTCTGGCTCAAGGGAATTTATACGATCTACAAGGGGCTGTAGCTTCTTGACCTCCCTGTCGTGTCTGGTGCCGAACACCTTTGCAACTAAATCTATAAACATATAATCAAAGCTCCATCAGCAGTGCTATTTCGTCACAATCCGGAAATTTTGGACAATTTATACAGTCTGCCCAGATTTTTTGGGGAAGTGAACTCTTGTCCACCAATCTGAACCCCAATTTCTTGAAAAATTCTGATTGGTACGTAAGGGTAAAGACCCGGGAAACCCCAAGGACAGCGGCCTCTGAGAGGCACTGCTCCACAAGTTGTCTTCCCATACCCTTGGCCTGGTAGTCTTCGCGTACTGCCAGAGACTTCACCTCAGCCAGGTCTTCCCAACATATATTAAGTGCCGTGACACCCACGATACTATCATCAGATGTCTGCATTACGGTATAGTCCCGCAGATGATCATATATCTCGCTGAGAGAACGCGGCAACAGCAGACCCTGGTCTGCAAAGTGCATTAGCAAGACATGAATGGACCTTACATCTGATATCTTGGCTTTCCTTATCATCATTTTCTAATCACGTATGGGCACGACATAAGATCTCAAATTATGTTTTTGGGCCAGTTTTTTTGCCTCGCTTTTGGCCTCCTCAACAGAACTGTATTCCCCGAGATGGACCCGGTACCAGACCCCTTTCTCCGGACCGAGGTCGGCCCTCCTGACTTTAGCTCGATAGCCCTTATCTCTCCACCTTTGTGCCTCTTTGTTTGCCCGCCCCCTCTCTCCATAAGAAGCTATTTGCAACACAAAGTGTGTGCTCTTCTTCTTTGCCTTTTTGATTTGGTGACCCGGCCGCTTAACATCATCCGCGCTACGGACCTTCTTTTTAACTGATTCTTTCCTTGGCTCCGGCTGCTCTTTTTGTTTAATATCTAGTGGAGTTACCTGAGTTATTTTTTCTGGAATTCGGGGGGCAACTTCCTCTGCCTCAGGCACTGCCCTTGCGACAACCTGGGTCTGGAGTGACTCATCCAGACTGCGTCCAATTAACTTCTGACCAACCCAGAAACCTAAGATAAACACCCACAGAAAAACACAAACAGTAGATACAGTCAGGGCGATAAGCCCTCCCCAACTTAACTGGAACTGTATTTTCCGACTTTTTTTTCTGGTTCGAGCCATCTCTAAACCTCATGCTAAACCCATAGGGCAGACACGCGGGTCTGCCTCTACAGTCTACATTTTTTCAGGTGCTGATACTCCCAGTAGCCCCAGACCCTTGCGAAAAACCTTTCTTGTCACATCTGCCAAGAGAAGTCTGGCCTGAGTCAAATCCGGATCATCGGTGATAAACCGATGCCGGGTATAGTAGCCATGCAGTTGACCTGCCAACTCGGTAAGATAATAGCTGACGCGATATGGCTCAAGGGCAAGGGCGGCGTCAGCTACGAGACAGGGAAATACATCCAGTTGCTTCAAAAGCTTAATATCCTCTGGAGTATTGAGGAGTGAGATATCAATATCCTGTGGTTTTGCAAGAGAAATTCCCTGCTCTCCAGCATTTTTGAAAACGCTTGAAAGCCTGGCATGGGCATATTGTACGTAATAAACAGGATTTTCCTGGCTCCGGCTTCTGGCAAGATCCAGGTCAAAGTCCAGGTGGCTGTCACATCTGCGGGTCAAGAATATGAACCGCGCAGCGTCGCTACCCACGTCATCAAGTACTTCCCTCAATGTCACAAACTCACCGGCCCTGGTTGACATGGTCTTAATCTTCCCCCCTTCCAGAAGATTGACAAGCTGTACAAGAAGGACCTGCAATTTATCTTCTTTATAACCCAGTGCCTTTATTGCCGCCTTTACTCTTGCTACATATCCATGGTGATCAGCACCCCAGATGTCAACCAGAAGGTCATATCCCCTCTCCAGCTTATTTCTGTGGTAGGCTATGTCTGACGCAAAATAGGTAAGAACTCCATTTGAACGCCTAACTACTCTGTCCTTTTCATCTCCAAAGGCAGTGGACCTGAACCACAACGCCCCTTCTTCCTCGAACATGTAGCCTTTATCCTGTAACTCCGAGATGGTTCTGTCAACCAGCCCACTCTCATGAAGGGTTTTTTCACTAAACCAGTTATCATAATGGACCCCAAACTCCTCAAGATCTTTGCGGATGTCAGAGGCTATGATCTCGACAGCCGTATCAATAAAAAATGTCAGGCAAGATTCCTGGGGCATGTCTAAATATTTTTCCCCTTCTCCCGAGGCAATGCCTGAGGCAATATCACGGATATAGTCCCCCTGATAATACTCTTTGGGAAATTCGATCTCATGCCCAAAATATTCCAAATATCGTAAGTAAACAGAGGCCCCGAGAGTCCTCATCTGATTTCCTATATCGTTGATGTAATACTCCCTTTCCACTCTGAAACCAGCGGCCTTTAAGACCCTGGCCAGGGAGTCACCAACGGCTGCGCCCCTGCCGTGGCCTACATGCAGCGGCCCTGTCGGATTGGCACTGACAAACTCCACCTGAACCAACCGGCCATTACCAGCCCCGGACTCGCCGTAGTAATCTCCTGCCTCCCAAATGGTCCGAAGATTCTCCTGCCACCAGGTCGTAGCTACAAAAAAATTGAGAAAGCCCGGCCCTGCTACCTCAACCTTATGAAATAGAGGGTTGGCCTCTAATATTTTGGCCAGACAAGCGGCCAGCTCACGTGGTGGCCTCTTGGCCCCTGAGGCAGTTATCATGGCCAAATTACTGGCGAAATCGCCATGGACTTCCTGTTTTGGAGGTGCAACTTGATGTGATGCCGGCAGAGACACATCGGGAAGCACTCCTTCAGCAACACCCTTTCTATAGGCCTCCTCTACAGCTTTCTGTATCCTGTTATGCAACACCTTTTCCCCTTTTTCCGGATCGTTTTTCCTTATTATGACTGTTCAAAGTATTGTTCGCAATAGTCCATTATCTTGTAATCGTTCACGGGATTACAACGCCCGTTTTACCGCAACCCACCGAACTATGAGCGTTTACAGGGTGCTGCAGAAAAACTAACAGATGATTATACTGCAAAAAGTCTGAAACATGATTCCGCTCAAAAAGCCCGAGATGCAAGGCGGTGAAATCAGCTCAAAGCTCAAAGAGCTATCGCAATTAACCCCTCTCAGCTTTCAGCTTCAGGCTTTCAGCTCTTATGCAACGCCGCGGATTGGATTTTTTCAACGGAATCATGAAAATAATTTAAATGGAAGAACAAGCAACCGGATTTTTTCGAGAAATTGTGCGATAAACCCAGATTTTTTATTTATTACTGACTTTATTGCAATATATGCCACACAGAAGGGGAGAATAGGCGCCGGCACAAGGACAATTTGTAAAAGGACAGGTACGCTCTTTTTGACCGTCTATCCAAAAAGTGGCATATTTACAAAAGCTGTAAACGTTTCCGGGAAGGACAGGCTCAAAGTCTTGACAAATCACTTCAGATGATTCTTGGAATTGACTGGAAAAAGCAAGGGCCATATTCAATTCCCCCTTACTATCATTATCGATCATTTTTCCTTGCACCTCAAACTTTAAGTATTGGGCTCACAACATATTTGCAATAAATGCCTTTTCTTAGATAACCAGCAAAAATTATTCCAGGCGTTTAATCATTAATGAGCGCTGCAAAACCGTACCTATCTCTCCACAAAAGACATATAAGAGAAACATGTTGCCATTGCAAGGATTTTTTTCTTTACATTGTAGGAATTTTTTTCTCAAATAAAGGGATAAACAACAAACGCATGAACAGATATCCAGAAAGGAGATATTTTTTTTCAGTAGGCCTCTCCTGATTTTGATAGCTGATTTTGGATTTTTGGAGTAGGTTTAAATAATAGATAATGTGTAGCCATTCACGGCTTGAAACTTAAATTTAGAAATTGGTGGGTAATAACAACGTGATACTGGAAGACAAGAAAAACAAAGTAGGTCGAAATGATCCGTGCCCTTGCGGAAGCGGACTGAAGTATAAAAAATGTTGTCTCCTTAAAAAAGGCACAGGATACCGTGATATCAAAAATCTATATTTACAGAAATACAGAATTCGACTCAAGGAAAAAGAGGATATCGAAGGCATCAGGAAGGCGGGACAGTTAGTCCTGGAACTCCTGCGATTGGTGAAGGATGAGATTAGGCCAGGAATAATCACCGATGATATTAATACCCTGGTTCATGAATTCACCATTAAAAATGGTGCCATTCCTGCGCCTCTGAATTACAGGGGTTTTCCAAAAAGCGTTTGTGTTTCGGTAAATGAAGTTGTCTGCCACGGGATCCCGGGCAAACGGGTCTTGAGAGACGGGGATATTGTGAATGTGGACGTAACTCCCATCTTAAATGGATATTATGCCGATGCAAACCAGACTTTTTTCGTGGGCTCGCCCAGTTCCGAGGCACGGAAAATTGTCAGGGTTGCCCGCGAGAGTCTGAAGGCCGGCAGGTCCATGGTGCGCCCAGGAAATACAATAGGAGATATTGGATGGGCCATACAGAAATATGCTGAAGGGGAAGGGTGCTCAGTGGTCAGGGAATTTGTTGGTCATGGTGTTGGGTTTGAATTCCATGAATCTCCCGAGGTCCCCCATTATGGCCTTCGAGGGAAGGGTATAGGCCTCGTTCCCGGTATGGTCTTTACAATTGAACCTATGATAAATCTGGGAAGAAAAAATGTTTTGATATTGGAAGATAAGTGGACAGTAGTAACCGCGGATGGATCGCTTTCTGCTCAATTTGAACAAACATTTGCTGTTACTGAAGATGGTTATGAAAACTTAACACCTTTTGACTTGTAAACCAGACCGATTATTATCGGAAGTAATTCGGCTCAATTGACAAGTTTAGCTTATAGCTGGTAGCCATGAATTCTGAGCTACCAGCCATGAACTAATCTGTGAATAATTTTTGAATACAAGAAACTCGAAATTATGAAATAATCTCTTGTTTGGAAATTATTACATGTAAAGGCCTTAAGTAAATTTGTCCTAAGAAAAACTCTTTCAAAAAAATTTCGTGAGCGTTCACAGGGCACAGCATCTGCTTTGTTGTCAGGCACTTGAATTACATGGAGTACATCTGCGTACCCTCCACCTCACATCTGTAGCACCCTGTGAACGCTCACAGTTCGGTGGGGTGCGGTAAAATAGGCGTTGTAACCCCGTGAACGGTTAAAAAATTTCTGTGCTTAGTTAAGTGTTCGAATGCTCTTTCCGGCAAGAGGATTGTAGAGCTTGGTTATTGCAACCTTCATAACATCCAAAGTACCCATTTCCGCTATAATACCCATCAGGGTATTCTCTGCATCTTCAGGAAGTACACAGGCATCTGAAGAGTCGAATGCTAAGTCGGTGAAGCCCTTACAGAGTTTCTTTTTATCTTTTTTGGTCATTCCCACCTGAATCGTCTTTTTGCCGTCAATTTCCTGAACTTGATCAGCCAATCCGGCAGCTTCAATTTTTTTAAGTTTCTCATCATCCATCAAGACATTGATGTAGAAATCAGCCATAATTAACCTCCTCTTAATAAGTTACTTGGGATATAATTTTCCTTCAAAAATTACCACACACAGCAAATTTTTATATCATGACACCTGTTTTGTGTCAAGAAGCTTGGCTATTTTGGGGTATTATAAAAGCCTCCAATGGCTGGAACAACTGAAACATTTTCAATGAACAATGTCGGCTATCAGCCTCGGATTCTATGGAATAAATACGGCTATCTAGATTTTATGTTGTTTGATTGCAATCTCATAAAAATCAGCACCTGTTATATCGTTGATCACAATGGCAGGAAAGTCCCTAAGCTTCATCCGGTACAGAGCCTCGGGACCCAACTCGGGAAATGCGATTAGCTCGCAGGACTCTATGCAGCTCGCCAGATAGGCCCCTGCACCCCCTGCTGTCGCAAAATACACGGCTCCGTGTTCTTTCAAGGCGGCCTTCACCTCCGGAGAACGCCTTCCCTTTCCCATTGTGGCAAGCACGCCTTCAGCCAGCATGCGGGGTGTATAGGCATCCATTCGGTAGCTGGTGGTAGGCCCTGCGGAACCCACCGGTCTTCCCGGCGGGGCTGGAGAGGGACCCACATAGTATATTAACTGCCCACTTAGATCTACGGGCAATGAATCCCCCCTGTCTAACATCTCCACCAATCGACGATGGGTCTGGTCCCTCCCCGTATAAACAACACCGTTGAGCAACACCCAATCACCAGCCCGCAGTTCCCGTATAGACGATTCTGACAGTGGAAGTTCGATCCGAACAACTCCTTGTGCAAGAGGCATGGGACGTTTAGCGGGAGGATGGAGGGAAATAACCCCTGGCACTTGACTCATAACCCATGCCCCACCTCTCCACCTTGCAGTGCAATGCCTGGCAGCATGACACTGGATGTTTATTGCTACAGGGAGGCTTGCTATGTGACAGGGATAGACCTCCACGGCCACACCAAGCGATGTAACAGACCCGCCAAGTCCTAGAGGACCAATCCCCAGACCATTTATTTGAACAAATATCCGGTCCTCCAACTCTGCCAAATCATCCCTTGAATTTCTCGAACCCACAGGTCTCAACAGGGCCTTTTTGGCAAGCAGCGCCGCCTTTTCCATGGTACCGCCGATGCCTATGCCTATTATCCCGGGAGGACAGGGGTTCGGTCCGGCCTTTAGCACCTGATTTGCTACCGCCCTCACAATGCCATCCTCACCTGCCGAAGGCGGGAGCATCACTATGGCACTCATATTTTCGCTTCCGCAGCCCTTTGGTAGTATAGAAATCTCCAGGCTGTCACCAGCCACCGGCTCTACATGGACAACCGCAGGGGTGTTGTCTCCAGTATTTTTCCTGGTAATAGGATCGCAGACAGAGCATCTCAGGCAGCCTTCTTTTGTACCTCGGGCAATCCCCTCATTTATGGCCCTGACCAGATCGCCCTCAATTTTAAGCTCCTGACCTATCTGTACAAATACAACATCAATACCTGTATCCTGACATATCGGAAGTCCGGTCTGCCTGGCAAGATCTGCATTTTCTACTATAATATCAAGCATCAGCCTGCCGGCCGGTGATTTCTCTCTCTTCCTTGCAGCCAAGAGAGCTGTCGCGACATCCTGCGGCAGTTCGCGGTTTGCAGTCTGCACCAGCCTGCTTACTATTGAAGTGATTGAGTCTTTAGTTAAATTCATAGCAAAAATTACGAAAACCCGGCCAATCTCAAGGCCTTGTCCACCACCTCCAATGGATCGTGTCCCAGGACTCGAATAATCGGCTCTTTTCCTATATCTCCTGCATCATGTATGATATCCGGCACCATACCCGCACCTTCAATGGCCCTCTTTACGCCCCATACCAGGGTAGAGCCTTCCTTTGCTTTTACGTCCTCGGGTTCATCCTTTCTGGAGAACTCAGCCTTTGAGTAACCAAGGTCCTGTGCCCGCTTAAGATACCCGAGATCATAGCGGATATTCATGGCAGACCTGTATCCACGATCATGGCCCATCGCGGTCAATATTATCCTGGCCACATGGCTTGAGACCCCATATGCCGGGCCCCTTATCCTGGCCACACCTTCTTCCAGGCCTACAATCCTTCCGGGGAAAGCAGCCACATCCTGCACGGAACTTACCCACGGAAGGGCATAGCCAAGATTCATCTGAACTTCCGGGATCAGAGAGCGACAGGGGAACGACAAAAGACGCTTCCACGCCTTCTCAAGGGCTTCAATTACGGGGTAACGAGCAATATCGTCTTCGATTATACTCAAAGGATTCGTTGGCCTTATACCCTTGCCAACAGACACCGCCCCCCTAATCGCCTGGGTCACAAACTCTTTGGCCTTCTGAGCGGCATTTTCCATTTCCAGTCCACAAGCCAGAAACACCAACAGTGCGGCAGAAAAGGTACAGCCGGTTCCGTGGGTATGTTGTGTGGGAATGCGAGTCCCTGTTATCTCTAAAACCCCTTCTTTGTGGGCAAGAACATCCACAGGATCCTGGTTGCGGAGATGACCCCCTTTCAGAATGACACAAGGGCAATCTGCGAGCTTGAGGAGATCAATCGCAGCAAGCCGCATGTCTTCCAGTGTCTGGATACGCCAGCCGAGAAAAACTTCAGCCTCTGGAATATTGGGTGTAAAAACGTCCGCAAGAGGAAGAAGCCTGGTCCTTAGGACATCCACTGCATCTTGTTCCAGGAGTCGATGCCCGTTTTTGGAGACCATGACAGGGTCTACTACCAGTATGGTATCTTTATTAATATGCCGACCCAGACGATCCGCAACAATCTCCACAATTGCTGCGTTGGCCAGCATACCGATCTTGATAGCTACCGGGCAAATGTCTTCAAGTACGGCATCAAGCTGCTTCCCAACAAAATCAGGATCTACAGGATCAACGGCATGGACCCCGAGAGTGTTCTGAGCAGTCAGTGCGGTAACAACGCTCGAACCATAGGACCCAAGGACCGTAAAGACCTTCAAGTCTTGTTGGAGACCTGCGCCACCACCTGAGTCAGAACCGGCAATGGTAAGAACCGGACCAGGATTCATTTCCTCTCATCGCCTCTTGCCTCCCGGCCTTTTCTCATTGCCCTTTGATAGGTCTTGATCGCGCAGTATTCCCCGCACATCGTGCAGGTTGGTCCATCGTATTTCCCACCCTCCTCGCGATAGAGGCGGGCCTTTTCAGGATCTATGGAGAGTTCTATCTGGGTCTTCCAGTCAAGTCGGTGCCTGGCCTCGGCCATCATTCGATCTTTTTCTATGGCACCGGGGACTTTCTTAACTATATCAGCCGTATGGGCCGCAATGCGGCAAGCTATCACCCCTTCTTTCACATCTTCCAGTGACGGCAGCTTTAGATGTTCGGCGGGTGTCACATAACAGAGAAAGTCGGCCCCGGCTGCCGCCGCAATGGCCCCGCCTATGGCACTAGTAATATGATCGTACCCAGGGGCAATATCAGCCGTCAGGGGACCAAGCACATAAAATGGGGCCCCGTGACAGAGCCTCTTTTCCAAAAGAACGTTGGCCGGTATCTGGTCCATTGACATATGACCAGGCCCTTCAATTATTACCTGTACACCCGCGTCCCATGCCCTCTGCGTGAGCTCACCCAGGACTATCAACTCATGCACTTGTGCGCCGTCTGTTGCGTCCATCAGGCACCCGGGCCGGAGACCGTCACCAAGGCTCAAAGTGAGTTCATGCTCCCGAGCTATTGCCAGGATATCATCAAAATGCTCAAAGAGGGGATTTTCTTTCCGGTTGTGCATCATCCACTCCAGGATGAAGGAACCTCCTCTGCTAACCACCCCCATTACGCGCTCCTTCAACCGAAGATGCTCCGCAGCCTTAAGAGTCAGCCCACAGTGAATTGTCACGAAGTCAACTCCCTCCTGACCATGTTCCTCAATTACCCTCAGCAGGTCGTCTACATCCATTTCGCAAACTGAGCACTTTCTCCGCTCCACTGTCTCAACAGCGGCCTGATAAATAGGAACTGTGCCAAGAGGTACGGGACAGGCATCTCTGATAGCCTGGCGGATCTCCTTTATCGGACCTCCTGTGGAAAGATCCATTATCGTGTGGGCCCCTGCTTCCAAGGCCACCTTGAGCTTTTCCAGTTCGGCCTTCAGCTCAGGATGATCCTTTGAAGTGCCTATATTTGCATTAACCTTGGTGGAGACCCCTTTCCCCACTGCCATGGGACGGCTGAGCTCCATATGCCTGTTATGTGGTATTGCCATTTCCCCTGCCCCCACGGCTTGAAGCAGAATCCGCGGATCCAGACCCTCATCCAGTGCACAATGCTCAATAAGTTTGGATATTATACCTTGTTTTGCTTGATCTTTTATAGTCATAAGAGAACTCTAATGATGACACAAAGGGTTTTCAAGATGATTTTCATGGATTATTAAGTTAGCCCTAAAGACTAATAACGACTTTATCCCCTTAGACCGGGTTTGTCACTAAGGACCCGTAAAGGAATAACTCGTTGGAATTTGCGCTCAGATTTAGGTCGGATTTGGTCGATTTGATTGAGCAAAACCGAGGAATTATTCCTTTACGGGTCCCAGGATCAACCAAACAACAGGACCTTCCCTCACACAATGTAGGGATTATCAGGATATCTATGAAACTCAAATCGCTCCAGGGAGTAATTTACCTGTCACTCCTTGCCTGTATTGTCATAATTGTCCAGGCACTACTAATAATATTCAAGGGAGAGGCCTTCTGTGTTAATGAAGGATGTAGAACAGTAGAAGCTTTGACACTTATTCCGCCTTTTTATTTCAATCTGTTAGGTGCTGCATATTTCTTTTCCATATTTTGTGTTGCCATAACAACAAAATACAGAGCAGGGACAGAGCCACTGCTCCGCATCGTACTTATTTTTGGTCTTGCAGCCGAGGGGATATTGCTGGGATACCAAATTTTTGTTGCCAACACATCCTGTTTTTACTGCCTGCTTATCTTTGTTCTGATGGTCATCCTGAATGTCTTAATGGGTATTCGACAATTAACTTTGGGGTTGGCAATAATTGCGGTACAGTTGTTCATGTTTTCTCTGTTGAGATTTGAAACTGCGGGAAACGACCTGAGCGGACTCACACTGGACAATGGGACATATGCTGTAAGAAGATGCTCTGACCCGGTTAAACAACTCTATCTAATCTTTTCAGAAGACTGCCCCCACTGCTACAAGGTTATAGAGACCCTGGAAGGATGCACGCGGTGCGAATTTCACTTTAATCCAATCAAAGAAATAAATTCTGACCTGCTTCCGGGGTTAAGCCCAAATAAAAAGTTTTCACCTGAAATAAACACTGCTGCCCTGAAAATATTTGGCATAGACACTGTTCCGGTACTGATAGCCAAGGATCATGATGGATTGACCTTCATCCAGGGCGAACGGAATATCATAAACTATATTCAGAATACCTGTTTCCGGGAAATGCCCTCGCTGGATGGAAATCTGGAAAATCCTTTCGAAACAGAAGATGGTGCATGTTCCATAAATGAAAATTATTAACTCTATATCCGGCATGAGAAAACAGATTCTCAAGTGGAAGCAGAAGGGGTTGTCTGTGGCTCTGGTTCCCACTATGGGCTTTTTCCATGAAGGCCACCTTTCCCTGATGAGAGCGGCTGATAGCAAGGCAGACCATGTGGTAGTAAGCCTATTTGTAAACCCTGCCCAGTTCGGTCCAAATGGAGACCTAAATCGGTATCCAAGAGACCTTGACCGGGACTCGAAGCTGGCTGAAAAAGAAGGCGTTAGCTGCCTGTTTTGTCCGGATGCCAAAGACCTCTATCCTCCCGGTTTCCAGACATGGATCCGGGTCGAAGGCTTAAGTCAGGGACTTTGTGGCACATCAAGACCTGAACACTTCCGCGGTGTAGCCACAATAGTTGCCAAGCTCCTCATTATTGTACAGCCGGACATGGCAATCTTCGGTCAGAAGGATTTTCAACAACTCCAGGTCATTCGCCGCATGGTGAGGGACCTGAATATACCGGTTAATATAATAGCCCATCCAATAGTCAGAGAACCCGACGGTCTGGCAATGAGCTCCCGCAATACTTATCTTGATGCACAAGAGCGCGAATCTGCCCTTTCCCTTGTTCAGGCCCTCCGGCTGGCTGAAAAAATGGTGAGCCAAGGTAGCCGATCCGGTCCGGAAATTATCCAAGCTATCAAAAATTACATCCAATCCTTTAGCAACACAAAAATTGACTATATTTTTCTCGGAGACCCTGAGAGCCTGAAGCCGTACGAGGAGATTGTTAAGGAAACCCTTCTCGCCCTGGCAGTATGGGTTGGAAAGACTCGTCTGATCGACAACACCTTGCTTAAACAGTAAAATGCAAGTAAAGATACATGCTTGCAGATTAAATTGGGAAATTGGCGGATTAAAGATATGTTACGATCAATGCTTAAATCAAAAATCCATAGAGCTACAATCACTGAGGCAGATCTCAACTATGAAGGAAGTATTACTATAGACTCCCGCTTGATGGAGGCTGCTGACCTTTTACCTTTTGAGCGGATAATGGTCTATAATATTTCAAATGGTAGCAGGTTTGATACCTATGTCATAGAAGGAAAAAGAGGCTCTGGCTCCATATGTCTTAATGGGGCTGCTGCCAGAAAAGGATTACCCGGCGACCTGATAATTATAGCGTCCTATAGTTTGTATTCTGAAGGCGAAATAGCCGGGGGCAAAAGCATCCTGGTCTGGGTAGATACGAAAAATCGGCTGAAAGATCGAACCGAAGTACCGTGGTAATTTCCCTGATCATCTTTTTCTCTTCCCTTACTCTTTTTTTATAATGAAAGTCTTTGCTATAAGCCTTGGTTGTCCCAAAAACACCATAGACACCGAAGTGGCTCTGGGCTCCCTTGGCTCAACAGATTCTGGACTGAAGCTCACAAACAATCCTCAAGAAGCGGATTTGCTGATAGTAAACACCTGCGGATTCATAGAAGAGGCTGTATCCGAGTCCATAGATACAATTCTGGAAGTGGTAAAGGGAAAAACGGATCGTCAGGTCCTTGTGGTTATGGGCTGTATGGTTCAGAGATACGGCGACGATCTAAAAAAGGAACTGCCTGAGGTTGACATCTTTCTCGGCACAGGGTCGCCCCAATCACTCGTAACGCTTATTAAGGACCATGCTGCTCCTCATCAACACTTGGTGCAGTCGCCGGATCCCGCCAGGGTGTTAACAACCCCTCCATGGAGGGCCTACGTCAAGATCTCGGAGGGTTGCTCAAATCGGTGTACTTACTGCCTGATTCCCATGTTAAGAGGCAATGAAACATCCCGATCTGTTACGGAAATAGTGTCGGAAGTTAGTTCGCTGGCTACAAAAGGGGTTAAGGAAATAACACTGGTAGCCCAAGATCTCACAGCTTACAGGAATGGCGGAAAGACTCTTCCTGATCTGTTGGAGGCTCTGGCCGGAGAAACAGATTTGCCGTGGTTTCGATTGCTCTATCTGCACCCTGGCAAAGTAAATATCAGACTTCTTGAAACCATTGCTTCAAATACTGCTATTTGTCCCTATCTGGATATTCCCATTCAACATGCAAGCACTAATATTCTCAGGTCTATGAGGAGAGGATATGACAGCAAGGTCCTTGAGGATTTAATGTCTCATATAAGTAAGTTGCTCCCCCATGCTGCTGTCAGAACAACGGTTATGGTGGGTTTTCCCGGGGAGACCGAAGATGATTTTCAAAAATTAAGGGAATTTGTGGAAAAGTGGGAATTTGAGCACCTTGGTTGTTTTGTATATTCTGATGAAAAAGAGTGTATGGCAAATAAATTGCCTGGAAAAGTATCCTCAGAAACAGCAATGGCCCGAAAAGATGAAATCATGAATATCCAAGCCAGGATATCCAGGGATAAAATTTCAGATATGGTTGGCAGAGTTGAGCAGGTGCTTGTTGAAGGAGTGAGCTCTGAAACAGAGCTTCTTCTTGTTGGCAGGACCAGACATCAGGCCCCTGAGATTGACGGGATAGTCTATATAAATGAAGGGACCGCCGATTGTGGAGATATAGTACCTGTTAAAATAACAGATTCTCATATCTATGACCTGGTGGGTAAAATTATATAGTTCCCTCCTGAACGAGCTTTGCAAACAACTCAAAGCTCCTGTCATAAGTACGCTCTGCCTCAGATGGAAAGCAACAGGCCGGAAGCTGACGCATTTTCAGGTGATATTTTATACACTCACAGCATATACCCTTTCTTGGACATGGCTCATATGTACAGTTGCACCTTTTTCTATTTTCTTCCTTTTGACACTCCATCCAAATATCCTCTCATGAGTTATAACTGTTCACGGGGTTACAACGCTCGTTTTACCACAACCTACCGAACTGTAAGCGTTTACAGGGTGCTGCAGATGCGAGGCGGAGGGTACGCAGACGTACTTCCTGTACTTCAAGTGCCCGACAACAAAGCAGATGCGGTGCCCTGTGAACGCTTACCATGAGTTATATATCCAACTCCCGAACCTCCAGTGCATGGGTCTGAATAAACTCCCTGCGTGGTTCAATCTTTTCTCCCATAAGAGTAGTAAACAGGCTTTCTGCTTCATCTGCGTCCCTGATGGTCACCTTAAGCAAAGTCCGTTTTTCCGGATTCATAGTCGTATCCCACAACTGAATGGGATTCATTTCTCCCAATCCTTTATATCTCTGGGTTGAGATACCCCTTCTCCCTTCGTTTCGGAAAAAATCCAGAAGTTCATCAAGCCTGTCCAATCTCTTGACAGGTTTATCTTCAGAATAGACCTCAATAGATGTATTAACCATTAATTCTACTTTATTATATGCCTTTACAAGACGACGGAATTCCGCCTGTTGTGCCAAATCGGGTCCGACCTTACCGGTTAAATAGGCCAGGTCTTCTATCCCCACAATGAATTCATAGCCTGCAATCTCAGAACCTGAGGGCTTGACACGTCCCACTTTATATCCCTTTTCCGTGAGCTTTTTTGCCAGACTTTTAACAAAAGATTCTTCATGAAATTGACCGGAATTCTTAACCCCAAGGATCATTAAATCCTGACTCAGTTCCCTCCACAAACCCCTTCTGGACATTATTTCCAGTGCGTCTTCATAGGAGACGATGTTTTCCAGAAAGGTCTTGAGTTTTTCTCCTTTAATGGAACGTTCTCTGTTTTCAGGCCTTATAGCCATGTTTTTTGTGGCCCTTTCAAAGAGATAGTTGTCGAGTTCTGCCTCATCCTTAAAGAAAAATTCCTTCTTTTTTCCCAAAGCCATCCTGTATAGAGGTGGCTGTGCTACATAAAGCATGCCGTCTTCCACGAGTGTGATCATCTGACGATAAAAAAACGTCAGCAGTAGTGTTCTTATGTGGGCGCCGTCTACATCAGCATCTGTCATAATAATGATCTTATGATACCTTACCTTTGATGGATCGAACTCGTCAGCGCCTATACCCGTACCAATAGAAGCAACCAGATTGCGTATCTCTTCGCTGGCAAGCATCTTGTCAAATCTTGCCTTTTCCACATTCATAATCTTTCCGCGAAGAGGCAGTATTGCCTGGAAACGCCTGTCTCTTCCCTGTTTTGCACTACCTCCTGCGGAATCACCCTCCACAATAAAAATTTCTCTCCTTTCAGGATCTTTTTCCTGACATTCAGCTAATTTTCCGGCCATAAGTATATCTTGGCCACCCTTCTTCCTGGTAAGTTCTTTTGCTCTTTTGGCCGCCTCTCTTGCCCTTGCCGCATCTACGGCCTTAGTAAGGATTTTCTTGGCCACCAAAGGATTCTCTTCCAAATAACTTGAAATTTTTTCATGAGTTATTGAAGACACTATTGACCTTACTTCACTATTTCCCAGTTTTGTCTTGGTCTGGCCTTCAAACTGAGGATCTGGGACCTTGACTGATATAACACACACAAGGCCCTCTCTTACATCTTCACCCTCCAGCTTTTCCCTTAATTTCTTAGGTACAATATCATCGCTGGCGTATTTATTAATACATTTTGTCAGGGCCAATCTAAACCCCGCCACATGCGTACCGCCCTCTTTGGTACGTATATTATTTACATAGCTTAAGATTCTCTCTGAATACGCCTGATTGTATTGAAAGGCTATTTCCAACTGTACCTGGTCCCGCTCGCCACTGATGTAAACAGGTGTTTCATGAACCAGCTCTTTATTTTTGTTGAGATACTCTACGAATGAAGGGATTCCACCCCTAAAATGATATTCTTTATTATTCCCGGTCTTCTCATCTTCAAGATAGATTTTCACAGATGGATTTAGAAAAGCTAATTCCCTCATTCTGGCCTGTAGTATCTCGTACTGATACTCTGTTGTCTCTTGAAATATTTGAGGATCTGGTTTGAATGTTATTTTTGTACCTTGCTTTTTAGTAGATCCAAGAACCTCTATTGGACCTACAGGCTCTCCTCTTTTGTAGGTCTGCCTGTAAACCTTTCCATCCCTGTAAATTTCTGCCTCCAGAAATTCAGAAAGCCCATTGACTACTGATACTCCTACCCCGTGAAGACCTCCGGAGACCTTGTAGGTCTGATGATCAAATTTACCACCAGCGTGTAAACGGGTCATTACAAGCTCCAGGCCGGGTATTCCTTCTGTTGGATGAATATCTACAGGTATGCCGCGACCATTATCCTCAACTACAACGTTTCCATCTTCCTGAATTATGACTTTAATAGAGGTGCAATATCCAACCATGGCCTCGTCAATACTATTATCCACTACTTCATATACGAGGTGATGGAGACCCTCTATTGAGGTATTTCCTATATACATAGCAGGTCTTTTACGAACTGCTGCCAGCCCGGAAAGTACCTTTATCTGTTTAGAAGCATACTCTTGTTCCTTCTCATTGATTTTATTGTTGTTTTCCATATCCTAAATAATAATCCTCTTATTTATCTTCCTCTTTGACAAGATTCATAGGCATTATTAATCCCAAAAATCCGATGTCTTCATTACCTCTCAACAGACATGGAGATTCAGGATTATTGGCAGTTAATTCTACCCTGTCCGAATCCATTACAGATAAGGCATCCATAAGATATTTTGCATTAAAAGCAATTTCAAATGGTTCTCCATGATAATCTATACTAATAGTTTCCTTTGCTTCTCCAATTTCCTTATATAAAGACTCTATTTCAATCAATTCTGGTATAACACTAGCTTTAACTCCTCTAAAAGTAGTATCTGAAGAGAGAATCGATATACGTTTTAGTGCATTAAATACCTCTAATCTATCAAAGGTTAAATAACGGTCTTTACTTTTTGGTATTATATCGCGATAATCTGGAAATTTGCCTTCAAGCAACCTTATCACCAGGTGATCGTTACCACACGTAACAAAACAAAAGTTATTATCAATACCCCAAACCATTCTTTCGTGACCTTCTATAATTCTTTTTATTTCTTGGGCCCCTTTTCTAGGAATAATGACTCCCTGATCAAGACCTAGTCCCTTTTCCGGAATATATTTTTCCATCAGGCTGAGCCTGTGGCCATCTGAACTTACCATGCGTATTTGAGATTTCCCTTCTTCATCATGTTTTTCCTCAAAATATATACCTGAAAGGCTGTATTTACGATCGTCATAAGATGAAGAAAATATTGTTTTTTCGATCATCTCTTTTATAATTGAAGATTCTAAATCAATGGCGTTTTCGCTGTTTATGTGTCTAAATCTTGGGAAATCATCAGGAGCTAGTCCTGCAATTTTATATTCGGCTTTCTCATCGGCTCCAATTTTTAACCATGTATTTTTATATTCTTCGAAAAATATCTCTTCAGATGGAAATTCTTTGACTATTTCATAAAATTTTCGCGCATTAATAGTAATAGCCCCTTGATCTATAACCGAACAAGGAATTTTACTCTTATAGCTTATTTCTAAATCAGTAGCTTCAATAAATAGATGATTTTCGTCTGTATAAATAAATACGTTATTAATAATAGTCATTGTAGTCTTTTTATCTACAATAGACTGAATATTGGAAAGAGGATTCAAAAAATCCATTTTTTTAACTGAAAATTTTAGCATATTATTACTCCATTTATTTAAATAAAAGATAAAGTTAATAAGTGCTGTTTTTTTTGTTCAAAAAATATTCAACTAATTGATATTATATGAAATTAACAGGTAAAAATACCTTCCCTATATTTGTGATTAAATGTTTGAAAAATCGATAGGGTTATTTATTAAAAAAAAACTAACAAATTTTTAACAAGAAATTAACAAAACCAATTTTGCATATTTGAAAAATATGTTTTATAGATAACCTTATAATAAATTTATAGGTTACCACAAAATGAAAGATTTTTCCAATGAATTGACTAAAATTATCTATGATAAAGTAAAGGACTTCGGGCCAATAACATTCAAGGATTTCATGGAGATGGCCCTCTATCATGAGAAATATGGATATTACTCCGGATCTTATTTTCCTATCGGGAAAAAAGGAGATTTTATTACAAGTCCGCATACACATTGTCTTTATGGTGCATTACATGCGAGACAAATAGAGGAATTTTGGGAGATATTAGACCGTACGCCTTTTACAATTGTAGAGATGGGGGCAGGAGCCGGATATCTTGCACAAGATATTTTATCTTATTTGTCAAATAGGGAGATTTTTAAATCGATTAATTACATAATAGTAGAACATAAGGCCGAAACTGCCTCTTACCAACAAGACCTTTTGAAACCATTTATCAATAAAATCAGTTGGATAGGTAGACTCTCAGATTTAGATTCTGTGACAGGTTGTATTATTTCAAATGAGCTTTTAGATGCTTTTCCTGTCCATCTTATTCAAAAAGAAGATTCAAGTTTTAAGGAAATATGTTTAGACTTTAAGGAAAATGGTAGTCATACAGAGGTATTCGCAGACTTGAGCACCCCTCAACTGGTAGAATACGTAAAGGAGCTTCCTTCAGATCTCCCTAATGGTTACCGTACAGAAGCAAATCTTTCTATCAATAAATGGATTTCAGAATTAGCTGGTATAATTTCTAAGGGATTTGTGGTTACAATAGACTATGGACACACAAAAAAAGAGTACTTCCATCCGGGAAGAAACAGAGGCACCCTTTTGGCGTATATGAATCATAGTGTAAATGAGGAGTTGTATGAAAGGGTGGGTGAGCAGGATTTGACAGCCCATGTTAACTTTAGTGATTTATACAGATGGGGAAAGGAATTTGGATTTTCCACTCTGGGATATGTCCATCAGTGGGCTTTTTTGGCCGGACTTGATTTTGAGGAGACCTTTATGGAACTTTCCGGTGGAAAATTTAATCCATTTTCTCCGGAGTTGGCCGCGGTAAAAATGTTATTATTGCCTCAAGGAATGGGAGAGTCCCATAAGGTCATGGTGCAAGGAAAAGGAGTTCCTTCAGATTTGGTTTTAAAGGGATTTTCATTAAAGAATATTATGAAGAAGCTTTAAAAAAAATGAGTCGGTTTGATCTAGCCATATTTGATTGCGACGGGGTGCTCCTGGATTCCAGAGAGGCCAACAGGGCATATTATAATGCAATACTTGAGGAATTCGGCCGTGGGCTAATGAACGATAAAGAACTGACTTTTGTACACATGCACACGGCCGAGAAATCTGTAAAGTATTTGTTTAGGGATGATTTGTCAGATCAGAAAGAAGCCCTGGTTTATGCTCAGACCCTGGATTACACCCGTTTTCTTGATTGTTTAATTATGGAGCCGGGCGTCGGTGACGCAATAGAAGCCATTAGACCACCAATGTTAACTGCTGTATCCACAAACCGAAGCACCACAATGTCAAGGGTTGTTAAGATATTTGGAATGGATAAGTGGTTTGATATTATTGTTTGTGCCCTTGATGTGAATAACCCCAAACCAGACCCGGAAGGTGTATTCAAGATATTAGAGACTTTGGGGGTTGGGAAAGATCGAGCCATCTATATAGGGGACTCGGTTGTGGATGAAATGGTTGCTTACAGAGCTGAAATTCCATTAATTGCTTATAAAAACAGGGACTTAAAGGCAATGTTTCACGTGGAACATTTTGATCATATAAAAACAATCCTCTCTAATTAGAAATTGGAAAGCAGAAACTAGAAACTTGAAATTAGAAAATAGGCTTTCATGCTTTTGTACTGTTGTTGATCGTATTAACCGATAGCCTACGGTGTCCTGCCCACTAGTGCCATATAAACATCCAACCCGTAAACTCGTTTCATTTTTTTCCAATTTCCAATTTCAAGCCGTGAACGGCTACTATTTTTGTCTCGTAATTCTTTCGACACCCCGCATATATTTGATCAAGGCCTCAGGAACCAAGACGCTGCCGTCTTTCTGCTGGTAGTTTTCCAATATAGCAACAAGAGTACGTCCTACTGCCAGCCCGGAACCATTTAATGTGTGCAATAAACGGGTTTTTGTCTGTCCTTTGGGGCGATAGCGTATATTCGCTCGTCTTGCCTGAAAGGCCTCAAAATTACTACAGGAAGAGATTTCGCAGAACCTGTTTTGCCCAGGGAGCCACACCTCTATGTCATAGGTTTTTGAAGCGGAAAAACCAAGGTCTCCAGTACATAACTCAATGGTCCTATATGGGAGATTAAGTTTTTGCAAAACCTCTTCAGCGTCTAAAAGCAATGATTCCAACTCAGTATAAGAATGTTCCGGCTGGCAGAATTTAACAAGTTCCACTTTGTTGAACTGGTGTTGCCGCACTATGCCCCTGGTATCTTTACCATATGATCCTGCCTCTGATCGAAAACAGGGCGTGTAGGCCATATACTGGATTGGTAACATCTCCTCGTCGAGGATTTCATCGCGATGCAAGTTCGTAATGGGTACTTCCGCAGTTGGTATTAGATAGTAGTTCCAGTTTTCCAGCTTGAACAGATCGTCAGCAAACTTTGGAAGTTGGCCTGTGCCTAAGAGGGACTTTTCGTTTACAATGAAGGGCGGAAGGATTTCCGTGTAACCGTGGAGGTCCTGGTGCAAATCCAACATAAAATTGATTAAGGCCCTTTCGATTTTTGCTCCCAACCCTCGGTAAACCGCGAATCTTGCACCTGCGATCTTTGCAGCCCTTTCAAAGTCGAGAATGTTCAGCCTTTCTCCTATCTCCCAGTGTGGAACCGGTTTGAAATCAAACTCTAATATGTCTCCCCAGGTCCTTATGACCGGATTTTTTGTCTCATCCTTACCAACCGGCACAGAAGGATGGGGGATGTTGGGCATGGAAAAAAGATATTCGTTAAGAGAGGCCTCCTTTACCTCAAGAAGGTTGTCTAGTTTCTTGATTCTGGAAGCAACCTCTTTCATTTGGGCTATGAGTTCTTCAGCATCTTTTTTTGCTTTTTTTTGTCTCCCTATTTCCTCTGATACCCGGTTTCTGAGATTTCTAAGGTCTTCTACCTCTTGAAGTAATTTTCTCCTTTGTGAGTCAACCTTAAGTAGAGACTCAAGGTCGAGATCGTTGCCTCGGGCCTTGAGGGCTTTGTCAACCAAGTCGCTGTTTTCCCTAATGAATTTTATTTCTAACATAAAAAAATCCTTAATAAGTGCCTAAAGTGAGCTAAAGTTAAGGAATTGGTCTTGGCTACCATAGCTAACCGCTAACCTCTCAATTTTGGGCCTACCGCTCCTGCACGCAAGAGTTTTTTCACAATATATTGTAGATATATGGTCCATCAATTCACTATATATTGTATTTTATATACTAAATGTGGCTACCAACTTAAAACGAGACAATTCGTAGGGTGGGCAAGGTCCACTATCAATAAGCTAAAAGACTTATATCCTTTCACGATCAAGGCTTCTATATTGTACGGCCTCGGACAAATGGGCCAGGGTTACGGTAGTTGATTCCTCAAGATCCGCAATAGTCCTTCCTATTTTTATTATCCTATGAAATGCCCTTGCGCTCAAGGCGAGTTTGTTTGCAACGGCCTCCAGAAATGCCCTGTTTTCTTCTGACAATTTGCAGAAAGACCTCAGTTCTTTTGAAGACATTTGCGAATTGCAGTGGATGGAGATATCCTTAAATCGTTGTTCCTGTATCTTTCTGGCCCTGATTACCCTTTTTCTGATTGAGGCTGAGCTTTCCCCCCGCCTTGCATGACTGAGTTCCGAATAGGGTACGGCAGGAACCTCGATTTGAATATCTATACGGTCCAGCAAAGGACCTGATATCCGGTTACGATAACGAATTATCTGACTTGGAAGGCAAGAGCACTTATTTCTGGGATCTCCTAAATGCCCGCAAGGACAGGGATTCTGGGCAGCCACAAGCGTAAACCTTGCCGGAAAGGAGAGTGTAATAACGGCCCTTGAAATGGTCACCACTCCATCTTCAATAGGCTGTCTAAGGCTTTCCAGTACATTCTTTTTGAATTCCGGCAGCTCATCCAGGAACAGCACACCGTTGTGGGCAAGGCTTACCTGGCCCGGCCTTGGCACAGTTCCTCCGCCAATTAGGCCAGCATCCGAGATGGTGTGATGGGGTGAGCAAAAAGGCCTTAAAGTGATTAAGGGCTCGTCTGAATGCAAAAGCCCTGCTATGCTGTATATCGTAGTGGTTTCAAGGGCTTCTTCAAAGGTGAGAGAGGGAAGGATTGAGGGAATGCGTTTTGCCAACATGGTCTTTCCGGACCCGGGCGGGCCTATCATAAGCACGTTGTGACCGCCTGCAGCAGCTACCTCAAGGGCCCTTTTTGCATGTTCCTGGCCGATTACGTCTTGAAAGTCCCCATATAGGGATTTCCGCTCCTTGAATAGTTCGTTCAGATCAATTTGCAAAGGTTCGATCTTAATCTTGTTCAGCAAGAACTCCACTACCTCGGAGAGATGATTTGCCGGAAGTACGGCGGTTTCTCTCACTACGGCGGCCTCAGGGGCATTTTTTTTGGGAACTATGAAACCATTCAGGTTCCAGTCCCTGGCCGCGAGAGAAAGAGGAAGCATACCCCTTGTGGATTTCAATGTACCATCAAGGGATAGTTCTCCCGCAAGGCAGTATTTACTAAGTATTTCCTGTGGTATTATCTCCGTGGCGCACAGAATGGCGCAGGCTATGGGGAGATCCAGGGCTGACCCCTCTTTTTTCATGTCTGCCGGTGCGAGATTGACTGTAATCCTCTGGGTGGGAAACGGATAGCCGCAATTTTTAATAGCGCTTTTGACCCTTTCCCTGCTTTCCTTAACCGCCCCTTCAGGGAGTCCAACCATGTTGAAAGAAGGAAGTCCTGACGAAACATCTACCTCAATTTCTATGGGAAAGGCCTTTATCCCAACAACAACTCCACTTTTTGCTATAGCAAGCATGATTGATCGCGTCCTTTTTGACCTGTTTTCTTGTCAGTCATGAGTTTCCATATAGACATGATATAATAACTGATCGGTCGAAAAGGGTTTTATCTCAAAGTTTATGGGATTTAAAGGCTTTTAAAAATATACATCGACTTGCGGTTATAAGAAAGATAACACTGAACGCCTAAAAAAGGGTAGCCGTTCACGGAGTTACAACACCCGTTTTACCGCAACCCACCGAACTGTGAGCGTTTACAGGGTGCTGCAGATGCAAGGCGTATGGGTACGCAGACGTACTTCCTGTACTTCACCCGACAATAAAGCAGATGTGGTGCCCTGTGAACGCTCACAAAAAAGAAAAGGCCTCTCTGGTTAACAGAGAGGCCTTTATGCTTTTATCTTGCAAGATCTAAGAAAACGGATTTTGCAATAGCATTTTTATCTGTTTTACATCATACCACCTGGGGGCATACCCCCGCCGGGCATACCACCCATTGCCGGCTCTTCCTTGGGAATCTCAGCGACCATGGCCTCTGTGGTAATGAGCAGACTGGAGACGCTGGCAGCATTTTGAAGTGCTGTGCGGGAGACCTTTGTCGGATCAATGATTCCTACCTGCATAAGATCTTCATATTCACCCTTTTCAGCGTTAAAACCAACATCTCCACTTTTGGACTTTACATATTCAACAATAACGGAACCCTCATGCCCGGCATTGTTGGCAATTTGCCGCAGAGGCTCTTCGATGGCCCTTTTGATGATATTAACCCCGTGCTTTTCTTCCTGGTTATCTACTTTGAGATCGTTCAGTGCGTCCAGGCAACGGAGATAGGCAGTACCACCGCCAGGGATTATTCCCTCTTCTACTGCAGCCCTTGTGGCGTTCAGAGCATCTTCCACCCTGGCCTTTTTTTCTTTCATCTCGGTTTCAGTGGCTGCGCCGACGTTAATGACCGCAACTCCTCCGATGAGTTTGGCAAGGCGCTCTTGCAGCTTCTCCCTGTCGTAGTCAGAGGATGTTTCATCGACCTGTGCACGGATTAGCCTTACACGGCCCTCAATCTTTTCTTTGGAACCGGCACCATCAATAATAGTAGTATTATCCTTGTCAATTATAACTCTTTTTGCCGTCCCGAGGTTATTGATAGATACGTTTTCGAGCTTGATACCCAGGTCTTCTGCTACCATCTCACCACCGGTCAAAATGGCGATATCCTCCATCATGGCCTTACGCCTGTCTCCGAAACCCGGGGCCTTTACTGCGCAAGTCTGGAGGGTCCCCCTGAGCTTGTTTACCACTAAAGTGGCCAGAGCTTCGCCCTCAACATCCTCTGATATGATCATAAGGGGTTTGCCCATCTTTGCGATTTGCTCAAGGATTGGCAGAAGGTCTTTCATGTTGCTGATCTTTTTCTCGTGGATCAGGATATAGGGATCTGCCAGTACGCACTGCATTTTTTCCGGATCTGTTGCGAAATAGGGAGAGGAGTAGCCGCGATCAAACTGCATGCCCTCCACCACATCGAGAGAGGTCTCCATGGCCTTGGCCTCTTCTACCGTAATGACCCCTTCCTTGCCGACCTTGTCCATAGCCTCGGCAATGATGTTACCAATGGTGGGATCGTTATTGGCGGATATAGTACCTACCTGGGCGATCTCCTTCTGGTCCTTGGTGGGCTTGGACATTTTCTTGAGCCCGTCTACGACAACCTCAACAGCCTTGTCAATTCCCCTCTTAAGAGCCATGGGATTGACTCCGGCAGCCACCAGCTTTGACCCCTCTGTATATATAGCCTGAGCAAGTATAGTTGCGGTGGTAGTGCCGTCGCCTGCAATATCACTGGTCTTGGATGCCACTTCCTTTACCATCTGGGCACCCATGTTTTCGAACTTGTCCTCAAGCTCGATTTCCTTGGCCACGGTAACGCCATCTTTTGTGATGACCGGAGACCCAAAGGATTTTTCAATGATGACGTTGCGGCCCTTGGGACCAAGGGTTACTCTGACTGCATTGGACAGGGAATCAATGCCTGTTAACATGGCCTCCCTGGCCTTTATGTTGTACTTAATTTCTTTGGCTGACATTGTTTGCTTAACCTCCGTTGTTAGTTTAACTAGTCTTCAATAATACCAAGGACGTCGTCTTCTCTCATTATCAGATATTCTTCTCCGTCGATTTTTACCTCTGTGCCGGAGTACTTGCTGAACAGGATACGATCCCCATCTTTTACATCCAGGGCTCTGATCTCGCCGTTTTCAAGGATCTTACCGTTTCCGGCAGAGATGACTTTTCCCTCAGCGGGCTTTTCTTTTGCACTGTCAGGGATGATAATTCCACCCTTGGTCTTCTCTTTTTCCTGTAAGCGTGTTACCAAAATTCGGTCGTGTAACGGACGAATTTTCATAGCATTTTTTCTCCTTTTTGCTATAAAATTATTCAGAATAAATAAATTAAAATGAGCCGAAAGCCTTGGGCCAAAAAGCGAACGACTTCATGTGAGTCCCCAAAGGGTATCTCGTATATGGTTTTATCTTAGCGGTTTAAAAGGATGGCCATCCTGTTTTATTAGCACTCGCTAACGACGAGTGCTAATATAATTACGCTTTTTTGGAATGCAATACCTTTTGGCAAAATAAATATTTTATCGTAGCCGCCCCTGCCCTGCGGACCCCCTGTGAGGTGGATGCCGTTATCATGGTTGTTTTTCGGTAATGCGGAAGAAATGCCACGCCAGGAGAGCTCCGCCGACGGTTATGGCGGAATCTGCGATGTTAAAGGCCGGCCAGTGGTATGAACCCACATAGAAGTCCAAAAAGTCAATAACAGATCTATAGCGGATTCTGTCTATCAGGTTTCCCAGTGCTCCGCCAAACACCAGAGAGATCCCCCATAAAAAAGGATAGCTGCGACTATGCGAGGTGCGATAAAGATAAATGAGACCGCCGAGGGCGACTACGCTTATTACCTGGAAAAACATGTGACGCCACTTATCCGACCCTGCCATAAATCCAAAGGCAGCTCCTGTGTTAGTTATATAAGTGATATTAAAAAATCCCTGCAAAACAGGCCGCACTTCATAAAGATTGAGGTTAGAGATTACCATGGCCTTGGTAGCCTGATCTGCGAGCACAACCAGGAAAGCCACGAACAAAAAGGATTTTATGGAAAAGGAGGTAGATAAATTCATAGTATAGGAATTTCCATTTTTTTGACATGATCAACAGGATAAATGAAAATTATGTAAATCTTGTTCATCCTGTCAGAGAAGTCCCGCCGAAGGCGGCTAATTTAATGGTTTAGGGCTTTCCTGATTTTTATCGCATTTAAGATCTTTGTAAAGTTTGCTGTCCGCCGGAAGCAGCTTCAGGGCCTTATCCTTGTGATATCGGGCAGATTGCTGATTTCCTATAGCCTCATAGTGACGGTAGAAATAGTAGTGTGCCTCACCCTGTTTTTCGAGAGCAGCGAAACACCTACCCAGTTGCAAGTAAATACTTGCGGGATCAGGCCAGGATTGTTTCAGGGTTTTAAGTACGGGAAGGGCCTCAGCCGGTTTTCCTTGTTCAAGATACGCCCTGGCCAGGAAGAACCTGGCAGTTGAATCTCCGGGATGTTTTTTGCTGTACGGACCTACGGTCGAGATGGCTTTTTGATACTTTCCTGCCGCGAAGTAGGCCCTTCCTTGATCCACTTTAAACTCAGGTCTTTCCGGGGCTGAAGACACAAGATTATCATATGCCTTCAGGGCCTTATCGTATTCCCTGGCGGCAAGGAGCGACTGAGCAAGACCATAGAGGAGGAACATATCGTCCGGAGTGGCACTGAGTTCCCGTTTGTAGTATTTTGTCGTGACCATTGGATCATGAGTCAAGACCCTTATCTTGACCTGTATCTTTCTCAGCCTGAATAGATCTTCCGGGAACTTTTCTACACATCGCTTCCTGTCCCAGAGATCTTCCAGATAGGTCACCCTCTCGCTGTCTACTGGGTGGGTGGAGAGGTAACTGGGTATGGCGCTTGTCCCGAGCCAGCGATATTTCTGCATTTTTTTTAAGACCGTAATCAGCCCACGGGGATCATAACCGGCCTTACATACCCACTGACACGCCCTCCGGTCTGCCTCTTCTTCGTCTGCGCGACTGTATTTAAGGGCGATAGAGGCATTTAGTGCGCCTGAAGTTGCGAATATGGCAGAACCCACCTGTCCTTGTCCCAAAAAGAGTCCGGCTATGGCTATGGCGGCAGTGGCTATGTTTATCCGCTGCATCCGCTCCATTCGCCTGGCTATATGTCTTCCCTGAACGTGACCTGTTTCATGGGCAAGGACGCACAGCAGTTCATTTTCAGTATCTATGACCTCAAGCAGCCCCGTGTGTACGAATACAAGACCTCCGGGCATGGCAAAGGCGTTCAGTCCATCATCCTGTATGACGAAAAACTCGTAGTCAAAAAATTTACCGTCAACCTGGTTAAGCACTTTTTGGCCTACACCGGACACATATCCGACAATTTCCGGATCTTTTATCAGTGGGACTTGGGACTCAACCATGCGCAGCAATTTATCTCTCATTTCCTGTTCTTCCTCAATAGACATCATTGCGAAGGCAGAAGAGGCCAAAGATATAAAGGCAAAGGTCAAAAGGCAGAGGTAAAAAAGGCGATTATACATATAATGAAGATACCAGATTTTTGATATCATGTGGGTATTCTGTTTTTTGCAGTCCTCTTTCTCCTGCGTCTGGCCTTTTTCCATTCAGGGTCGCGGTCTCGGGATTTTTTGTTCTTTTTTATTTTGTCAAGCCCGGAGGACACTATGTGTGAAGGCGTGTCGCGGAGCACAAAGGCCCCTATCTGCTCAGGTCGCGGGGCAATGCCCTTTGGGATTTTTTTGCCGACAGGCCTGGCTTCGCCGGATTTAGGTTCTTTGTGTTTGTCCTTCTCCCGAACAGGGGGGAGCGGTGGTATATTCATCCATTGAGGATCCAGGCCTTCAACAAGGTACAGAAGCTTGCCGGCCTTTCTGAAAACTACACCCGCCTTACTACTCTTAAGAGCCGTTATTTCCACTATAATAGGGTCCCTGTCTCTGCGCCCTCCGATTTTTAAAGCCATTTCCTTTTCTGTGGATAATACAATCCTCTTATTGTTATTGCTTGATTGTAGTCCACGAGCAATCACATGTGCATGGGCCTTTGGTCTTATGCTGACGTAAAGCAATTCCGGAGGTGTAGCTTCATTGTATATGGTAAGATCAGGGCTCTGCAATTCCAGTCTCACCCTGACATAATTTTCTTGCCATTCGAATTTTTCCGGTCTGTAAAGGGAGAAGAGCTGTGTAAGACCCCTCTTGGTAATATGGGAAAACCCTGCCTCTTTCATAAGTGCTTTATGAAGCTCTTTGATAGAAATCCAGCCGCCTTCATCCAATACTATGCCAAAGGCATCTGGCTGCCGGCCCAGCATGGCAAAAAGTATCTTTTCCAGCCGTTTTAACTCTTGCCTATCCATGATTCCCTTTTTACATTGATCGCTCAACTTAGATTGTAATAATTAAGTTAATGCAACGCCAGACACTTTCCCATTTTGAAGAGAACGGGTATTTATATTGCATAAAATAAACACAAAGAGGCTTTTCATTTGTTTTATGTAAAATCATGAACAAAGTCAAAGAAACAGTTCTTTTTTCGGCATTTGTGGCCGAAGAGGATATAAAGAAGGAGAAATCCAAGGCCAGAGAACTCAGGCGCAGTAGATGGTGGCACCAGAAATGTGCTAAAGGTGTTTGCTTCTACTGTGGGGGGCGCGTGGGGCCTTCTAATCTCACAATGGATCATGTGGTTCCTTTGATTCGTGGAGGAAAAAGCGTTAAAGGCAACTTGGTTCCGGCCTGCAGGGAGTGCAACAACAAGAAGAAATATCTGCTGCTCATGGAGTGGGAAGAATATATCAATTTACACAGGGCACAAAAGGTTTCGTGAGAGCAAGAAATATGGTAAAATAAAAATAATTATTTAGGTGGATAGGCTGAAGGCTGAAGTATTTCAACCATCTCGTAACGATCAAATGCCCTAAGTTTCGTCCCTAAAAGTCTTCAGCCTTCAGCCTTCAGTCTTCAGCCTGAATAGGCTAATCGCTTAATTTAAGTTCTAGTGAGGGAATTTTCACCCGAATGGCGGTAGCTCGCCCGTCGCGGGAATAACGATTGGGTGTAAGCGTCTGTCATTCCGGCGAAAGCCGGAATCTATTGGATAGTCGCAAAACATGATTTGTCCGGACTTATTGAGAAGTTACTAAAAATGTTGGATATTCAAGCAAGAGAATGTTCTGGAGCTGTGGAGCCGGATTTGGCTATTGAAAAGAATTTCGGAGGGGTGCAATGATTATGGAGAGATGTTCTTTGAGATTGTTTGCTGTTCTATTATTTATGGCAGTTGTGTCGTCGCCCGTTTGCGCTGGAGACGTCCCGTCTTTTGTCCTTGGTCCGGGAGATGTCTTGGAGATTTCCGTATGGAAAGACCTTGAGCTCACAAAACAAGTTATTGTTCAGCCAGATGGGTATCTAAGCTTTCCCCTTGTTGGACAGATAGAGGCCGGCGGAAAGACGCTGGTAGAGATTCAGCAGGAAATAGTGAAGCGTCTTGAGGAGTACATCCCGTCACCTACGATTGCTGTTCTTCCCCTTGAGATAAAGAGTTACAAGGTCTATGTGATTGGCAAGGTACACGAGCCGGGGGTCTTTATGCTCCCGGAGCTCATTAATGTTATGCAGGCCCTGAGCCTGGCAGGCGGTACAAATCCATTTGCCAACCTTGGTAAGATTTCCATATTGAGACAGGGGCCTGACGGTCAGTCGAGGATACGGTTTGACTATAGCGACGTTGCCAAGGGGAAGCATCTCGAACAGAACATTATGTTGCAGAGCGGCGATGTGGTAGTCGTAATGTAACAGAAATAGTGTCTATTTGGTGGACACGAAACAGAAAGTCGAGGGATGGCGTCGTGAAGTTATTGCGTTTGGGAACATATTTGTCCTTTATTATAAGTTTGTTGGCGGGGGTATGGTTTTCGGCCACAGAGGCGGCAGAAGTGACGTGGAATTCCCGTGTGGATGCAAGACTGAAATATGACGACAATATCAATTTTTCCAGTAGCTATGAAGAGCATGACTGGATTTATGAGATACGTCCTGAGCTTAAATGGCGAAGAAGGACTGATCAGAACGATTTTAGTTTAAGCGCCCAATTGCTGGGCCAGAAATTTGATACCCATAGTGACCTTGATACCCTGGATCAGTACTATCGTCTGAAGGCCTCAAGTCGGGTAAGGCCCACAGTGACACTGTCCTTTGATGGTAGCTATCGCAAGGATACGACCCAGGACAGCGAGTTGTCCGAGGAAGGCCTTAGGCTCTGGCGTGATGATCGTAAAGAATATAGACTTAATCCCTCCATGCATTGGCAGGCCACTGAGCGTTCATCATGGGAAATGGCCCTTCCTTTTCGCAAAGTCAACTACGAAGGAGATATTGGTTACGGAATATATGAATATGAAAATGAGGACCACCGGGAGGCCGGAATCTCCCTTAAGTACAATTATTTGCTGGCTGATGACCGCACCTATGTATATGTGAAACCCTCGTTTTCCAATGCGGATTTTGATGATGGCGAGACGGATTCATATAACTTGATGTGCGGCATTGACCGTGCTTTTTCCGAGAAGCTTAATCTCCGAGCCGGTGCCGGAATATATTACTCCAATATAAAAGACGATATCGAGGGGACTTCTAATGAGACAGGTTTTTTGGTCTCTGTAGAGGCATACGGTAAATTGGAAAGAGGGAACTGGCGGGCGGGTTACGTGAAGGACGTTTATCCAAGCGGAATTGGTGAAACAGTAGATCGCGACCGTGTGACCTTGAAAGGGATGTACCGGCTGAGCGAGCGAATGCGTCTCACCGGTAACGCAAGTTACACGGATGTGAGGTCTCAGGGCGATGAGGATAACGAGGATTACTGGACAGTTGATATTCGTCCGGGTCTTGTCTATCGTTTGACTGAGCATGCCAATATTGGAATATATTATCAACACAGATTTCTGGATGACCAGAGGGTCGATCGAGATACCAGAAGGAAGTTAGTCTGGATTTCCCTGAATTTTTATTCTCGATTAGAAGATTGGTAAATAACTCGTGATGGTGACATATTTTAGGAGACAATATGACCGAACCAGATCGCGGGCCTCAGACATTACAAGACTATATGGTCTTTTTGCGGAGGCGTAAGTGGTTTATCGTCGTGCCATGGCTGGTGATTCTTTGCATTGCATCAGTGGTAGCCTACCTGTTACCTGCCATATATCAGTCAAAGGCCACGATTCTGATTGAAGCTCAGCAGGTCCCGGAAGACCTGATTCGTACCACTGTTACCGGCTATGCCGAAGAACGTATCAAGACCATAACTGAGCAGATCCTGAGCAGGCAGACCCTGGAACAGATCATTAAGGACTTTCAACTCTATCCTGATCTCCAGGGCAACGATCCGGTGGAGAACATTCTGAGTAAAATGCGCGAAGATATCTTGGTGGAAATGGTAAGCGCCATGGTTCCCAGTCGGCGTACAGAGCGGCAAGTTGAGGTAAATGTGGCCTTTACCGTGTCCTATGAGGGCACCGATCCTGAAAAGGTCGTTCAGGTCACAAATCGCTTGACCTCATTGTTTTTGGAATACAACAAAAGCCTTCGCGAGAACCTGGCCAGAACTACAACAAATATATTGGAGCAGCAACTGGAGGATTATCGCGACACGACCCGTTTATTGGAAGAAAAGATCGCCCGCTTCAAGGAGGGACATCTGACTGAGTTGCCTGAGTTGATGCGGCTGAATCTTGAAACTGAGCGGCAGGTTCGTCGGCAGATCGAAGGCATTGAAGCCAAAATGCTGGCCCTGGAGGATCGCAAGGTCTATCTGGAGGGACAGTTGGCAACGATTTCACCCAATGTCCTGTTAACGGGTGGCCAGGTATGGGAGCCTCGCGACCGGTTAAAGCTTCTCCGAAGCCAGGCCATTTCCCTGGAGGCCGGTCTTTCACCCAAGCATCCGGACGTCATTAAGATACGCCGCGAGATTGAAGAATTGGAAAAGACGGTGAGTGTGTATAATAAGCGCAGGAATCTAGAGGAAATGCTGAATGATAAAGAAATCCGGTTGGAGAATTTGCGCGACCATACCACAGGCAAGCATCCGGATGTGCTGCGTCTGAAGCAGAAAATTTCCGATATTAAGATTGCCTTGGCGAAGAGTCAAGCCGATGAAGCCGGCAGTGCTGATCCTGCTGACAGTGGACCCACCAATCCGGCATATATCAATCTCCAGACTCAAATCAAGCGCACGGAGATAGAGATGGAATCACTGCAGACTCAGCGCAAAGAGTTGGATGATAAGTGGCAGCAATATGTCAAACGACTGGAGAAGATGCCTCAGGTGGAGCAGGAGTATCAGGATTTGGTCCGGGATTACAGTTCTGCTCAAACAAAATATAAGGAGACCTCGGCAAAATTTATGGAGGCGCGTCAGGCCGAAGGCCTGGAAGAGAGTCAAGTTGGAGAGAAATTCACAGTTGTGGATCCATCCCAGTTGCCGGAAAGGCCCATCAAACCGAATCGAATGGCCATTGTCCTGATAGGTTTTATTCTGGGTCTGGGCGCAGGGGCAGGTCTGGGGGCTGTTCGGGAATTCACTGACATGAGTATCAGGACTGTGAGGGATGTCAAACGGATCACAGGTGCCCCTGTAATAGCGGCTATTCCCGATGTGCAAGAACAGTCAAAGATGCAGTCAAAAATGAAGAGAGGTAAAGGGCCATGAGCAGGCTGGAAAAGGCCTTGAAGCGGGCCAAACAGGACCGTGATGACAAGGGGGCCAGTGTTGTTGAGACCCGGCAAAAACTCACGGATTCAGAGTATACTCAGACTCGGGTCGAAAAGGTGAGTGAAGCGGTCCTCAGAAAGAGCGGCGTACTGACTTCATCCATTTCACCTGCCATAATTGAGCAATATAATCTGCTTCGCGTACGAGTTTTAGAGGCCTTGTCCAGGGACGGCAGTAATTCCATACTGGTTGCCAGTCCTGGGCAGGGCGAAGGAAAGACTTTCACGGCAGTCAATCTTGCTGTCAGCCTGGCCCGCGAGAAAACCCGCACAGTATTGCTTATTGACACGGACTTGCGCCGGCCCGCTGTGCATAGTTACTTTGGATTGTCTCAGGAACCAGGGCTCTACGAGCACCTTACCAGGGGAGTGCCTTTATCTGAGTTGTTGGTTAATCCCGGCATGCCTCGCTTGACACTGCTGCCTGCCGGCAAATCTGAACAGTATCCTTCGGATTTCCTGAATACCCCGGCTATGCACAGTTTCGTGCGAGAAGTCAAGGGGCGTTATCCTGATCGTTATATAATATTTGACAGCCCACCCCTACTCGGTTTTTCAGATGCTTTGTATCTGTCTCGTTTTGCGGATGGCGTCATTATAGTAGTCCGCAGTCAAGAGACAAAAGAGGAAGACCTGAAAAGATCGCTTGAACTCTTGCGTGATCGCCATATTCTGGGAACCGTATTGAATGGGGTGCGTAGCGAGTTTGCTGAATGGCGGGGCTATGAGAAATATTATCAATAAGAACAGGCTGAAGGCTGAAGGTGGAGAAGGTCTTGAATGGTTTAATTCGAGCGTTGCGAGATAATTGATATGCTTCCACCTTCCACCTTCAGCCTAAACACCTAAGCACTTACCATGTATGAAGCCTTTTTTGGGTTTCGCGAGAAGCCCTTCACAATTCTTCCCGATCCGGCATATCTTTATATGAGTCGCCAGCACCGTCTGGCCCTGGTTCACCTCGAATACGGTCTTCTCCATAGAGCGGGGTTTATTGTTATCAGTGGCGAGATCGGCACGGGAAAGACGACCCTTATCAAGGCATTGCTTCAACGCCTTGATAATCAGACAGAAGTGGCCTCGATTTTTAATTCTACAGTGGGACCGGAGGAGTTTCTGAGTCTCGTGCTTCAGGAATTTGACCAAGACCCGGCGGGACTTGGCCGGACCGAAAAGTTGGACCGTCTGAACACTTTCCTGATCGATCATTATGCCCAGGACTACAGAGTGGTCTTGATAGTGGATGAGGCCCAGAACCTGAGCATTGAAACTCTGGAAGAGATCAGGCTCTTATCAAATCTGCAGACCGCGAAGGATTATTTATTGCAGATCGTCCTGGTGGGACAACCCGAATTGCGCCATAAATTGTCTCACCCCCGTATGGTACAGTTGGCCCAACGCATTGCCGTCCACTATCATCTGGCTCCTTTAGCAGAAAAAGAAACAAAACTCTATATTCAGCACCGCCTTGAGGTTGCGTTAGGAGAAGCAAATACCCGGAACATCTTTACCGAAGATGCCATGGAGGTTATTTTCCGGCATACCCAGGGTACTCCCCGTCTGATTAACCTGTTATGTGACGCGTGTCTGGTTTACGCCTATGCTGACGAAGTAAGCGTCATTACAGGAGCCATGGTGGAAGAGGCTGTCAAAAGCCAGGAAGAGAGCGGTTTTTCAGCATTATCAACTGCCACGATTCCAGCACCTGAATTTGAGGAGAATGTTTCTGCCATCACCGCTGCAGGCGAATCGCTGGATGTCGAGGGGTTGAGGGTTCTGGAGTCACAGGTTCGAGATTTACAGAGCAGTCTGTTGACCTTGAGCAGACTAGTAAATGAACGTCTGTTAAGCGGTGATGTCCATAAGTCCCCTGAGGTGGGTTCCAGTGAGGAACACCTTGTTAACTTGCTTGAAGAACAGCGTGCTGTGATCAAGCAAATGACCGGGGAACGGGAGGGCTTTTTACAGCGCATTGAGCAATTGACTGCGGAATTGTCAGATACATGCGAAGGGAATAATATAGATACAGGCCCATCTGAGATTCAGAAAGAAGAAGCTCTTGAAGAACATGTGCCATGGCATTTGAGAGTGCGCAACAACGCCATTTTCTGGATGATATGCGCGGGATGTATTTTACTGATTGCGGCAATGGTGTTTATGGGTGAGTCAATTTGGAGTCTATTGGACGAGTCGTTATTAAAGGTTTTTTCTTCTATTTGACAGATCCGGAGGTTTTTAAATGAAGGTCGTTATATTGGCAGGAGGTTATGGTACTAGGCTTTCAGAAGAAACCCAAATAAAACCAAAACCTATGGTAGAAATCGGCGGCAAGCCGATTCTTTGGCATATCATGAAGATATATTCTGCTCATGGCCTTAATGAGTTCATTATTTGCTGTGGCTATAAGGGATATATTATTAAAGAATATTTTGCTAATTACTACTTGCACACATCAGACATAACCTTTGATATGTCGAAAAACACAATGGAAACGCAACAATGCAATTCGGAACCCTGGAAGGTTACATTAATTGACACAGGTTACAATGTCGGAACAGGAGGGCGGCTAAAAAGGATTCATTCATTTTTGGGTGATGAAGATTTTTGTTTTACATATGGTGATGGAGTCAGCAATGTAAACCTCTCTGACCTGATAGCCTTTCACAGGGAGCGCAATAAACTGGCTACTGTAACAGCCGTTTTACCGCCGACAAGATACGGGGTGTTGTCCTTTAATGAGGGATGGAACGTCAGGGCCTTTGAAGAAAAACCGGAAGGCGATGGCGGGTGGATTAATGGCGGCTTTTTTGTGCTGTCTCCAAAGGTCTTGGATTACATTAATGGCGATGATGTTATGTGGGAACACGAGCCAATGAAAGGTCTCGTCAGGGACGACCAGCTTTCAGCTTTCCCCCACAAGGGTTTCTGGTATCCAATGGACACGCTCAGGGACAAGAACTATTTGGAAAAATTATGGGTATCAGGAAACGCTCCTTGGAAAATTTGGTGATGGCTGGCGATTTTTGGAAAAACAAGAGAGTTCTTATCACAGGGCACACGGGCTTTAAGGGCAGTTGGCTTTCCATCTGGCTACAAAGCAAAGGCGCTAATGTTACAGGACTTTCCTTAGATCCGCCCTCCAAGCCGAATCTTTTCGAAATTGCCCATGTGCGTGATGGAATAAATTCAGAATATTATGTAGATATACGCAATTTGGAAAAGTTGCATGCCGCATTTATTGAATGCCAACCGGAAATTATCTTTCATATGGCTGCACAGGCATTGGTGCGCCGCTCTTATGAAGCCCCTATCGAAACATTTACCACCAATATCATGGGTACGGTAAATGTTTTAGAGGCAGTCCGTTTATCTGACAGTGTGCGTGTAGTGGTCAATATTACCAGTGACAAATGCTATGAAAATAAAGAATGGTATTGGGGATACCGCGAAAACGAACCAATGGGTGGCCAAGATCCGTATTCCTGCAGCAAAGGCTGCGCTGAATTGGTAACGGCCGCTTATCGCAGTTCATTTTTCTCAAAAGATGGAGATGTAATACCTGATGTCCGGGTAGCAACAACCAGGGCCGGTAATGTTATCGGCGGTGGGGATTGGGGGGCTGACCGCCTTATCCCTGATATTATTCAGGCCTTTTTGAATCACCGCCCTATCATGATTCGATACCCCTCTGCCATCAGGCCATGGCAGCATGTTCTGGAACCTTTATGCGGCTACCAAATTCTTGCGGAAAAATTATTCCAGGAAGGAAAGGAATTTGCCCAGGGCTGGAATTTTGGTCCTAATGAAGAAGGAGCAAAACCTGTTTCCTGGATTGTAAGTCATCTGAAAGATCTTTGGGGTCTGGATGCAAGCTGGGAACTGGATTCCGCACCTCAGCCACATGAAGCCACCTATTTGAAACTTGATTGTTCGAAAGCCAGAAATCTGTTGGGATGGGCTCCCAAAATAGACATTGAAACAGCCTTAGAGTGGACTGTTGAATGGTATCACGCTTACCAGCATGGGGAAAATATGCGCCGGGTTACTGAGAATCAGATTGCACACTATGAATCGTTGAGCAGGGGATAGGAATATGAAGCATTTGACATGCCGTTTTTGTGGAACAGCTTTAAGGCATTCCTTTGTGGACTTGGGCATGTCTCCTCTCTCAAACTCGTTTCTCAAACATGATGAGTTGAATCAGATGGAGCCTTTTTATCCGCTACATGTCTATGTCTGTGAAAACTGCTATTTGGTGCAAATACCAGAATTCCAGAGTCCCGATCAAATTTTCAGTGATTATGCCTACTTTTCATCTTATTCTGAAACCTGGCTTAACCATGCCAGAGCCTATGTGGAATTCATGATTGGTAGGTTCGGATTTGACTCGGGCTCTCAGGTCGTAGAAATAGCCAGCAATGACGGATACCTGCTGCAATACTTCAAGAAAAAAGACATCCCTGTGCTGGGAATTGAGCCGGCTAAAAATGTGGCGGAAGTAGCTAAGGGGGCCGGCATCCCGACTGTCACAAAGTTTTTTGGATCCGAAACAGCCAAGGATTTGTCAGAAAAAGGGAAGCGGGCGGATCTGCTGCTCGGGAACAACGTCCTTGCACATGTACCGGATCTGAACGATTTTGTGGCAGGGATGAAGATAATGCTGAAGCCTGCCGGCATAATTACAATGGAATTTCCTCATCTGCTCATACTGATGGAGGAAAACCAGTTCGACACGATATATCATGAACACTTTTCGTATCTGTCCTTTCTCATTGTTGAGAAAGTTTTTTCCAAACATGGTCTCAAGTTGTTCGACGTAGAGCAAATCCCGACACATGGCGGATCTCTTCGCATTTTTGCCTGTCATGAAGAAAATAGGGATATGCCTGTACATAACCATGTCAATCAATTAAGGGACCTCGAAGTACAAAGAGGCTTAAATGACATGGACAGTTATAAATGTTTTTCTCAGAAGGTCCACAAAACAAAACGGAAGCTGTTGAGTTTTTTGATACAGGCTAAGCATGAAGGTAAAACCATCGTGGGTTATGGAGCACCGGCCAAGGGAAATACCCTCCTGAACTATTGCGGAATCAGAACCGATTTTATTGATTATACAGTCGATCGAAGCCCTCATAAACAGAATCTGTATTTGCCGGGAACTCGTATCCCAATTCATAATCCCGACAAGATTACACAAACCAAACCTGATTATCTGCTAATCCTGCCATGGAATCTCAAAGAGGAAATCATGGAGCAAATGGCATATATCAGAGACTGGGGCGGCAAATTCGTGGTATCTATTCCCGACCTTAAGATATATTCCTGATATAATAAGGAACGTACAATAAATAACTTGAACAAATTAATGTCTTTTTTGCTGTCTTCTTCGTTGCTCGTCGATCACATAACCCGTTATGCTCGCTCCTCGCGTCTTGAATACAACAAAAAATCCTATTAATTTTTGTTCAACTTATTTATCTCCCGTTCCCAAGTTTCTCTGATGAAGAAAGTTTTAATTACAGGCGCTACCGGATTCATTGGCAGACATTGTTTGCCCTTATTGTTGGAAAGAGGCTATGAAATCCATGCCACTTGCTCCAGAAAAACACATGGCGACCACCTGAATGTTAACTGGCATACTATTGATTTGTTAAATTCTGTCAGCGTCACGGAATTATTAAATTCGGTAAGGCCGACTCACCTGTTGCACTTTGCATGGTATGTCAAACCCGGAAAATGCTGGAATGCCATAGAAAATTTTCATTGGGTGCAGGCCAGCCTCGAATTACTGAGGGCGTTTACCCAATGTGCTGGGAAGCGTGCCGTTTGGGCGGGGAGTTGTGCTGAATATGACTGGGAATACGGTTTTCTCTCCGAAAAAAAGACACCGCTATCTCCAATGAGTTTTTATGGCTCCTGTAAACACTCTCTGCAATCATTGGTGACCGCTTTTTCTGAGAATACAGGCTTGAGCAGTGCCTGGGGACGAATTTTTTATCTATTTGGCCCACATGAACATCCAAAGCGGCTTGTCCCCTCAGTGATCCGATCGCTGTTACTAAATGAACCGGCCCGTTGCTCACACGGCAGACAAATACGGGATTATCTTTACGTTAAGGATGTGGCGGACGCCTTCGTTTCACTTCTTGAAAGCAGCGTTCAGGGACCTGTGAATATTGCCTCGGGCAGGCCTGTTTCGCTTAGAGACATGGTTTACAGGATTGCAGACCAATTATCGGGAAGAGATTTAATTCAATTTGGTGCTATTTCAACACCAGAAGCTGAACCTAACCTGCTGGTAGCTGACGTAAGGCGTTTATCAGATGAAGTTAGATGGTTCCCTAAGTTCACATTAGATAACGGATTAGAGGAGACCATTGCCTGGTGGAAACGTGAATTACGTATGGCATAGAAGGAACACGTCGATATGCAAGAAGTTGTCATATTAGGTGCAGGAATGGCTGGGTTCGGGGCAGCGCATCGATTACACGAACTAGGTGTCAAATCCGTCATGTTCGAGCGGAACAGGTATTATGGCGGTAACGCAGCTTCCTTCAGGAGTACAGATGCCTTCATATTTGATGTCGGACCACACATCTCTTTTACCAAGGTCAAGCGGATTCAAGATCTGTTCGCCGAAAGCGTAGACTTCGAATTTGAAACTATACAGGCCGGTGTGAATAATTACTGGCAAGGGCACCTGATAAAACATCCGGTTCAATGCAACTTATACGGTTTACCGGTTGATTTGGTAGTTAAAGCCATAAGTGATTTTGTGTACGCGAACAATCATGATTGCGGGGAAAACAAGAACTATTCCGACTGGCTTATTGCCAGCTATGGAAAAACTCTCGCCGAGACTTTTCCCATGCAATATACCAAAAAGTTTCATACCACCACAGCCGACAATATGAGCACTGATTGGATAGGGCCAAGGATGTACAGGCCGGGCCTGGAAGAGGTTCTTAGTGGAGCACTCTCTCCTCAAACTACTGATGTTCACTATGTAAGTCACTTTCGATATCCCACTCACGGCGGATTCGGGTCTTTCTTTAATAGGTTTTTAAGACAGACTGATCTTAAGATGGGATTTGAACTGGTAAATCTGGATCCCGGGAGCCGAAAGCTTTATTTCGCAAACGGCACTGAAATGACATATGATAAGCTCATTTCTTCCATTCCGCTGCCTGAATTGATTTCCATGATTGAGGGGGTGACCGCCGATGTTGTAGACGCGGCTCAAAAATTAGCCTGCACCACATGTGTAGTGGTTAATATCGGGATTAACAGGGACGATATCTCTGAAACCCAATGGACATATTTCTATGAAGATGATTTCTTTTTCACTAGATTGAGCTATCCCCACATGTTATCCCCAAACAATTCTCCCCGCGGTACAGGCACTATTCAGGCCGAAGTCTATTATTCCAACAAATATAAACCGTTGGACAGGGAGCCTCAAGAATGCATCGCGCCTGTCATCTCGGATTTAATACGTTGCGGAGTGGTCAGAGAGGACGATGAAATTCTTTATCGTGATGCACGAATCATTCCTTATGCAAACGTTATCTTCGACTTGGAACGAGCTGACGCTTTGTCTACAGTACACGGTTATCTCGATGACATTGGCATAGCGTATTGCGGACGGTATGGAGAGTGGGGTTATTTGTGGACTGACGAATCATTTTTGAGCGGAGAAAACGCAGCCCAACGAATAGTGAACAGCGAAGACCTCTAAGAAATTACTCGCTCATCTCTCTGGAATCTCACTCAAAATCCTCTGTCAACCAGGAACTTAGAGTTTACATCAATTAGATAAAATTTTTCCACTCAGTGGTAAAACTTTTCCTCTATCTGCTGTTGGCCTAGTTTTTCCTAGTTGGATGTTTTTGAACTCCGTATCTTTTTTACAATTTAGCCGGTATAGATCTTGCTATCTAAATCATAAGTATTTATAATTTAATTTTAAATGCGATTTTGTTATGTATCGGAACCATTGGGGTGGGCTAGTACGGGAGCATTATTAAGGATGGGAGCCTCATCTATAACGGTATTTTTTCGGAAAATATTAGTCCTGGTCTATTGTTGTCCCCTTTTTCTGTATTCGGCAACCGTTGCCCAAGCGATTTCTTTTTCCGATGATTTCAGTGCGGACACTACAGGTGGATACACGGTAGTTCATACCTGGACGAGCGGTGGCATCGGAGAATTCCTTTATGATGTTGCAGGTCAAAGGCTACATGTTCTTACTGGTAATG
>Ga0307990_1000203_pt1 | contig 57528 bp, 33 predicted proteins | sample EllFjometagen129_FD_203168 | JGI IMG/M metagenome (GOLD analysis project Ga0307990, IMG submission 203168) | Marine microbial communities from Ellis Fjord, Antarctic Ocean - #129 | ecosystem: Environmental > Aquatic > Marine > Unclassified | place: Southern Ocean | collected 2014-10-08
TGCTTGTCGGGTTTTAAAAACACCAATTAAAAATAACGGCCTTTACAAGGAGCATATCTTATCAAAGATACGAACGTTAGCTGAAAAACTCAACTGATTTTTCTTGGTAGGGTCATGCTTGGTAACGTTTGGCTAAACTGCGTTTTAATGCTGTTTAGGTTTTGTTGGCAACAGTAATTTAGTTCTTAATTATTTTTTCTGATATTGTTTCATTTCCTAATGAAACTTTAACTAAATATATACCATCAGACAGATTCCTTATATCAATATTCTGCTTTTTAGTTTCTATAACAACCTGTCCCAAAGTATTTAATATTTCGATCTTGTCAAAAACACTTATATCAATTGTAAATTTTCCTGTTGTTGGGTTTGGATATATAATTAAATCATTTGATTCGGATATGAAATTTATACCTACTGGAGTATTATATTTTGCAATAAATATATCATCATTCCCAATACTACTTAAATTTTCAATATTACTTCCAGGATCAAAATCAACTGTTCCATCAAATGATCCAGCAATTATCATATTCCCATTATTAAAATACATTCTGTCTATTACATCATAGCTTAAATCACCAATTATATTTTTACTTATATAATTACCTGCAGTATCCAAATTTAGAATAAAGATATCGGTTTCTCCTAGGCTAGTAAAAAAGTCTGTTCCACTACCTGGATCAAAATCTACTATGTCTTTAAAATTTCCAGCAACCTGTATAGTATTATCTGAACTTAGGTTAATATTTACTGGTTCATCTGTACTTGTACCTCCAATACTTTTTGCCCAAACAAAACTAAAGTTAGTATTATATTTTGCGATGAAAACATCCTTATATCCCTGGCTAGTAAGTTCAGAAACATTGGTTGATAGGTCAAAATCTATGGTTCCCTGATAAATCCCTGTAACATAAAAGTTATTGCTTACATCAGTTGTAATACTATATCCAACGCTTTCAATATCACAAGGAATCATAAATCCATCTACCGGTGAACCATTAGAATCAATGCGATAAATAAAAAATTGTTTTGTAAACAGGTTATCACACCAATAACCTGTCATGATAATATTTCCAGAGTTGTCCAAACATAAGTCAAAGGATTGTTCATTAGTGATATCTGCATAACTATTAACCCATATAAAATCTCCGTTAGAGTCATATTTTGCCAAAAATATATCACTCCCACCCATACCTACATCAATGCTTGTTAATTCTTCAATACCACTTCCCGGGTCAAAATCAATGGTTCCAACAAAAAAACCAGTAAATATTACATTATCATTATCATCTATAATTAACTTGGAGCTTCTTTGCAATGCACTATTTCCAAAACTGTTAGCCCATAAAAAATTCCCGTTACAATCATATTTAGCAAGGAATAGATCTTCTCCTCCATTTGAAGTGTGTTCAGATATTCCAGTCGCAGGATCAAAATCGAGAGTGCCTTCATAAGTTCCAGTAATATATATATTTCCACTAATGTCACCTGAAATATATACGGACTCTTCATTTGATGTTCCACTTAGCTGTTTTGCCCAAATGAAATCACCAGAAGATGTATATTTCGCTATAAAAATATCATTTGATACATTACTTGTTAGTTCATAATTCTGGGCACTAGGGTCAAAATCTATGGTGCTTTGGAATTCGCCAGTTATATATATGTTACCATTATTCTCAACATAAAGACCTTCAATATTATCATAATCATAACCAAATAATACATTTGCCCATTCATAAGTTAGTGATTGTGCATTTGATAAAATATATAAAAAAGTAAATGCTAAAAGAAAAAAGCTTTTCATAATAAATTATTTTTATTTATAGATATGTAAAAAAATATTGAGATTACTCATTATTGTTGCCAACAATTCAGTAAACGTAATTAATTACGTTTATTTCTATTATGGCAAATGTAATGAATCTATCGGACTTTTTATAGTTTTTATCATATTTGTTGCAACTTGAGTGTATATTTCAGTTGTTTTAGAACTGTAATGTCCCATTAAAACTTGTATATATCTTAAATCTACTCCATCTTCTAATAAATGGGTTGCAAAACTATGCCTTAACATGTGAGGTGTTACAATTTTTTTAATGTTTGATTTTTTCAGCCATAATACTTAATGATTTTATAAAAGTATTCTTCAAATATCAGCAATAAAAATTAAGAAAAAAAGAAAGAATTAACATTAGTTGTTTATTAACCGTTAAAAACGAATAATTGTTTTATTCAATAAAATAAGTACTTTTGTATTGTATGAAATGTAAAATTTGTAAGAAAACAATAATTGGAAGAAAAGATAAAATTTTTTGCTCTATTGAATGTAAAAACTATTATCACGTAAATTTACGACGTGTTACTTCTATAGAAGTAAAGGAAATTAATAAAATACTACATAGAAATAGATCTATTCTGTTAGAAATAATGGGGAAAAATTCTGTAAGTAAAAAAATTAAACGAATTGAATTAGTGAAAAAGAAATTCCAATTTAAATATTTAACTCATTTTCATATCAATAAAGCCGGTAAAATGTATAATCATGTTTATGATTTTGCTTGGATGGAATTTTCTGACGATGAAATGCTTATAGTAAGAAGATGAGGCATGTTTGATTATCTGTCGGCATTATACCTTTTACAATTATCGGAAAACCCGTCTGCCGGATGGACGGCAGGTTAGAAATCAAATTGGTATTAAAAAAATGAGACTTTTGCAAGGCAAAATATTTTGATAAAACCCATAGAAGCATAGGTGCTTACTGTTGTACAATTATTCTTTTGGAAAAGGTTTCTGATTCTCCTGTTATTCTTAAAATATACATTCCTTTAGGAAACTCTGCCAGCGATATTTCTGTTTTGGTGTTTGTAATTTCTTTATTTTTTATCAGCTTGCCCTGTATATTATATATCATTACATTATTTATTATTGCCTGCGATTGTATAAATATTCTGTTGCTTGCAGGATTAGGATAAACTGTGAACTCATTGATTAAGATTTCATTGATTGAAGAGCCAGAGTAATCAGAAATTTTTGATACACCCGTGCTAGTGGCAACCCAAAGGTCATCCTGTGAATCTACTTCCAAATCCCTAATTACAGGACCTATTAATCCATCTGACACATCAAAATCATACCATTGCCCACCACTATAAAAAGCAATTCCTCCTTCAGTTACCAGATAATCAACATAAATACCAGCCCATATACATCCTAAAGAATTTATTTCTACGTCAACAGTTGGATTTAAGGTGTCAGGAGGAGCCAGTATATACATCATTGTATGATTTTCTACAAAAAGATTATTGTCATCGAATACTGAAACACCATAAACTGTACCAACCCATTTATTATCGTTTGCATCAACAGCAACTGCCTTTACTATGTCGTTTAGCAAACCTTCATTTTCTGTATATTCTGTAAAGTTTGTTCCATCAAATTTTATAAGCCCACCAAGGCCTGATCCCATCCAAGCGTCACCATTCGAATCAAAATCAATTGATACTATACCTCCAAATGGTAAGCCATCAGACATATTGTAACTGGTCCAACTTGTTCCATCAAAAATAGTAAGTCCATCATAGTCGCCAAACCAAAGTTCCCCATTTGATTTTTCTTCTATTATTTTTACACGATTATCTCCCAATCCATCTGCAATAGTATACGTAGTCCATGAACTTCCATCGTATTTACTAGCTCCAAAATCGGACCCAACCCATACGTCTCCATTTGCTCTTACACATATTGTAAAAATAGAGTTGTCTACCAATCCTGAATCCAATGCTACTGTATGAGAAGTCCAGGTGGTACCATCGAATTTTGAGATACCAAATTGCGTTCCAAACCATGCATTGTCTTGTGCATCTACAACAACACAATTTACATTGTCATCTACCAGACCATCTGTAGTGGTGTAATTTGTAAACGTTTGAGCTTGAGCTAAACCAAAAATTAATAATGATGCTATAAGTATGTGAAAATTCTTCATATTATTGAATTTTAATTATTTTAATAGATTCTATATAATCGGTATTGTACAATTTTATAAAATAGACTCCTTTTGCTAGAGAAGATGTGTTAAGAACAATGGTGTTTTCATTTCTTATTATGGATTGCCTCATTAGCAATCTACCATTTATGTCGCTCAATTCAAGTGTTGATTTTTTTGATAGTTGATGCTTAATTACTATTCTGTTTCCGAAGGGATTTGGAAAACATGAGAATTGATTTTCTACATATCTCTCATCAACACCCGCATAATCGTTATTTGAACCAATAGTAGGGCTTAGTTCTGTAAAACCTCCAATTCCATTTGGAGATCTACCATAAGAACTGTCAGCTGCCTGTACTCCAAAAGACACACTGTCAATAATGGTGCTGTCACCATAAGCAAGTATTAATTCTTCTCCTAAAGAAGACAATCTGAAATTAGCATGATAGCCATTTTGCTGACTATCCTCATCCGCCCATATAACCAAATAGCTGTCAGGAGGTATTATCACATCTGGTAAAGGCCATTTTGCAGGAATACTTGAATTATCACTTAAAAAGAGCCCACCTGTTGACATATCACTAAGGCTAGGGTTATAAAGCTCTATCCAATCTTCATATTCTCCATTCTGATCCTGTATCATGGTATTGTTTGCCTCCAGTTCATTGATAACCAAATCGCCTGGTTGAATTTGACTTTGAATGGTATAGAATTCATAAGCTGCTCTTTCGGGCGAAAATCGTCCGGCAGAATCATTTTCAGCATAAATATAATATTGGATAGTATTTCCAGAAACAGAAATCATACCTCCAAAAGTACCATCACCACTAGTACCATCATTAAGCAATCCATTGTCAAACATCTCTACTTCCTGAAAAACACCATTAGTGCTGAATCGATATGCTAAATATACTGAAGAAGCATTCTGTACCTGAGCCGTAATATAAATGTCATCATATAATAAGACTTGTTCGGGGAAATGTTGAATTGAATCTATATCTGGTGAACCCTGAAAACCGGGGTATGATAACAAATACTGTTCTCTATTGCTCATCAACTCTGTAATACCAGGATAGTCTATCAAATCAGAAACAGTCATGTCCAGATTATCCAGAAACATTTGATACGAATAAAATTTGTTTGTATCATTTTGAACAGATGGGTCAATAATATTTCGAATAGCTATGGCTCTATTTTCATATTCCTGATTGGAAATATTTTCCTCAACAATTGTTCTAATATGGGCAATATACATCCTTCTGAATCTATCATTTTCAAATAGATTTCGTAGCAAGGGTCTTTCGTAAACAGAAAATGAATTGTAATGAGTTAGCGGATCCAAAGTAAAAGCCTCCTGAATGGTAAAGCCATCATAAAATTCGGAAGCGTCTGCTAGTCTGAAACTACCAAAAGACATGTTCATATCCCATAAAATAGGATTAAACCTTCTATTGTCGTCTTGATAAATATAATAATTCTGTGCGTAACCAATATAAGAATCAAAATTCACGAAAGTATAATTAAGTGCATGCATCCAAAGAGTTCGGTCTACATTCAAAATCTGTTGGATATCTTCGGGGTGATCATTCAAAGTATCAATTAAATTATACAATTGTGTCCAACCAAAGTCCGATTCCATATCATACAATGTGTAATAATCAGAACTGTCAGTACCTTCGGAATTTCCTAGATTGGAATTTTCACCGTACAAATCTAAGTTCTCTGGGTTGCATTTAAAAAATGCATTATTACGTGAATCAAAATGCTTTGAAACAAAATCCTTGTTTACAGCTTCGATACTAGTATATAACCCCCAAAGAGTGTCGTTGATATATACATTGGCATAGTTTGCTTGGGAAGCAGGCATATATTTACGAGCAATTTCATAAGTTAAAACTTCACGAACGAAAGAAGGGTCCTGAATAACATTTCCCAACTTGAGTTTGTCAATGCCTTGATGATTCTGCCCATTAATCATATAATCGAGCTTGATATTAAAAGGGTTTTTTGTTCTGTTTACACTTACTGAACTATAACCTTTGTACCTTACCCCAACACTATCATAAGAAACACCATCAATTAGGAGAGAACACAGAATTCTTTCTTTAAGACCATCTACATAAAGACTATCAAGCACATGATCCCAATCTGTTTCATAAAAATAGAGCTTAATTTCGCGTATTGTGTCTGTATGATAAAAGTCTGTTTGAGCAAACAGACTCTTAACACCTAGAATAAGTATAAGAACAGAATATATTCTAAATTTCATATTTATTTAATCAATGAAATACTCTTAGTTGAGATTGCACCATTAATATCAGAAATTCTCATAATATAAATTCCATTTTGCATTTCAGAAAGATTTATACTAATTGTTAATTTCTGTGATTTTATAATTCTTCCTGTACAATCAATGATATCAACTGTATAGTTTGATCCCGCAATTCCATCTATAGTAAAAACTGCGTTTGATGGATTTGGATATACCGACCATTCTTTCATTTCAAATGAGGAAATGCTGGTTAAACCACAAGGATTGTTCAATAAGGTCATGATTCCAGGATGAGCACATTCGTACCTGAAAGCTTTTGGTGGTCCACCACCATTATAAATCCAAACAGTATTTCCGAGAGAATCAACTTCGTACATATAAGATTCCGAAAGGTTTACAAAAGTATTCCCATTTGACATTCTGTCTGAAGCAGATTGTCCGACTGCATCATCAAGACAATTGTGTCTCCATGAATATGAACTAGGCGTAAAAGCTTGTCCATTTACGATATCATAACCGTATCCATTTACTGGTGTTTCAATAGCATCAACAGTTGAGCTTCCACTACTTCCCTCATTATTAAATACCTGAAGCCAGCCAGCATTAGGTCGACCATCTTTTATCCAACGTACATCATGAACAGCACCTGGAATAACCTGTGTACCTGATGCTCCATAGTTTCCTGGATTTCCCCATCTGTATAAGATGTCTCCACCCATTCCGGAATTTCCTCCTGAATGACTTTCAGCTTCTGCTGTAGTTGTACTATGATCAATAATATAAATCTCACTCGCATTTCTTGATGAAAAAGCAATTTGATCTAATGTAGCATTATAATCAATTCCGTTTACATGAAACCAATCACCACCACTAGGTGGAGGAGGTCGATCTCCCGATTTAACAACAGGCGGGCCAAGCACAATCATATTGATATCTATAAGTTCTGGGTGATCAGACACTACTCCGTAATTATCTTTAGAGACGTCATAATCCTGAATCATATGATCCCAAATATTCCATTCCCAAACTATCTGACCTCCAGTTCCATTTTGAGCAATTTCAAGAATACTGGTTGGCCATTTTTCACTGCTGTAATCAGATGAGCCAGCTTGTTGAAGTTCAGATGTGGATTTTACATTCCAGGCAGTAATCAAAACATTATCACCAATTAAAGTAATATCGTGATGTTGACAATAATCTGATGTTGAATATACAAAGTCCCATACAACATTTTCATTTTCATCAAGCTCTTCTATCAATCCACCTACGGCACCTCCATTTAAAACGTTCCCACTATAAACAGTTCCTCTAACAATGTTCCCGTTATCTTTAAGTTGAACTGTGTAATTACAATTTCTATTTGATGTCCATGAATATGCAATATCTCCATTTTCATCAATAAGATAAGCAGTGCTATTATTTTGCCTATTATAAAGAGCGAATCCATCAAAACTCTGAGCAGATAGCTGAAAAGTAATGCCTATAATAATAAGACATAAAATGTTGATTTTTTTCATAATTTTTAAATTTAGTTAATTAATTGTTTTTTCATAATTTTTTCAAATTAAATTTTATAATACTCATTAGACATTGCTAATTATCAATTCCTTCGTTTAGGATGAGATTTTTTTCTATCATAAATTAGTAAATCCAGAGCCTTATTTACAAACTCATTATAATTAACCTGTTGTTCTTTGGTTAATAGTGATTTTACTTGTTCAAAATGTTGAAATGTTATAATTATTTTTTGTTTCTCAAATACTTGTATTTCTTTTAGGATGGAATCTTTATTATTCTTATTATTCGTTTCCAATAAGCTATTGAAATATAATTTTAATGATTCTTCTTGTTTATATTTTATAGATTCCATTTGTTGATTGTGTTGCTTAGTAAGCATTAGAAATGAAGCTTCTTGTCTACTATCTAATTGCAGTATTTCTATAGTCTCTATTCTAAAATCTTTTGGTGGATGTGGAGGAAATTCATGGTGTTTAGGCTTAGTTATGATAAAAAAACTTATCAATCCAATATTTAGTATAAACATAAAAAGTAAAGCCCACTTATAAAATTGTAATTGTTTCATCATTCATAAAGTTTATAGCTAGATGTAAGAGATATTTGGGAAACTATTTCTACAGAAACTTCTGTATTATTTGTATTGTCTTGTATATAATTATTTAGAAAGTAAACATTTAAAATTATCAAAATTATGGCAGCGACAACAGACATTCTCCGCTTAACCATTGTAATAGTTTTGTTTTTTGCAGAATAGATATTGTTTCTAATCTTTAAATAAAGATCTGAATCCGGTATTGCTCTTTCAATTCCATTCAAACTATCTAATATGGATTTTTCCCATTGTTCTATTTTATTATTTGCATCCATTTTGTTTACTTTTTATTTTAGACAATTCATTATTGATTTTCCTTCGTTGTAATACCAAATATTTAATTTTTCTCTTAGATTTTTTTTAGCTCTCTGTAATAAGGATTCTGTAGCTTTTAATGAAATTTCCATAATATTTGCCACCTCCTGTCTTGGTAGTCCTTCAATAAAACTTAAAATAAAAGCTGTTTTTTGATTATTTGAGAGAGTATCAATAGCATTAAATAGAATCTTTGCTTTTTCCTTATTTTCCAATAATATTCCAGGATGTTCAAAATCGTATTTATTTATTTCCGTTTCGCTAATTCTAAAAAATGAAAATCGTTTTTTTCTTTTCAAAAAATTAAGAGAAGTATTAACTGTAATTTTATATATCCATGTACTTACTGAAGATTCTCCTTTAAATGTTGCGGCTTTTTGATAAATTTTTATAAAAACATCTTGCATAACTTCTTCTGCATCTTGTTTGTTTTGCAGATAACTGAGTGATGTATTATATATTTTATTGCAGAATGAATTGTACAATATTTGAAACGCTTTCTTATCTCTGTTGGATATAGATTTTAGTATTTCTTTAAAATCATCCACTTATTAATTGTTTTTCATACATGTTTTCAAAAGAGAGTTCTTTATTTTTTTAAACAAAGTTAAGGATTCAATAAGCTTATCATGTTATGATATTTTGTGAAAATGTTATGAAGTTTTGTTTTTCTTTTATTGTTTTCGGATTACTCTATTATTTATAAATCTCTAACCATACAAAAAATCATAGAACCTGCATGTCTGCTGTTAGTATTTTGATGGTCATCGTATTAATATTTTAAACTATTTTTCTATGTCGAACTATTTGTATTGACGTTGGTTAATTGGGTTAAACAACATACCCAATAACAGCGTTTGCCACAGCACGGGGCTCCGGTGGCAATGAGAAAATATTTTTTTCGTATTGACTATTGTATGGCGAAATATTTAGTGTTTTTCCCTCAACAACAAGAGTGCTGCTGCCTCCTGGATCAAAACCCATTGCTTTTTGCATGCCAAATTTTAACATAATATCTGCCATGTCGATATGTGTAGCCCCCACCGATTCGCGAATTCTGCCGTTAATTGTAAGTACACTAAGGTTCCCCTTTTTATCAATTCCAACAGCAATTTTTGGTCCTCGCATATCAACAAAGTCTAATCGAGCAGCTTGTGTACTTATGGAAAAAGCTGTTTTCCAACCTTCTTTTTTCATATTAATACAGTTTTTGTTATTATCCACAAGCATTGGTCCTGCTTCAACAGCATGTTTAATATTTTCTAAACCGGTTATTTTAATTTCAAGTTCTTTATCAATTTCGTTCCACGTTTTTGGAAACATATTTGCCGGAAACGATAATATCATTCCAACCGGAATTATTTTGATATTTTCGCCTTTTTTGGTTTTAATAATTTCTTTGATAACATTTCCTGCTAATCGCACAATTATTCTGCCATCGCCAAAAATATCTTCCGCATTGTGCATTAGATCATAATAGCATACAGAATTGTTTTTTGGTTTAACAGCATTATAATTAACAGCAGTAAATTTTATTGAAGCCGTATTATCTGATATTTCCATACCTTTTGATGCACTTACAAGCTTAATATCAATTTTATTGTTATTGTAAAAAATAAGAGCAGGCTTATTAAATAATGGAGCACTAATTGTTTTTCCCTTAGAGATTAATAATCCCAATGGTGAACCTATATACGATTCTGGCAAACCAAGTTTCCCAACAAGTTCGGGGTTAAGAATATAACCGCCATTCCATGCAATTTTAGAAATGCAGTTTGTTTGCTTTTCAAATTCTTTAATAAATGCTGTAACACGTTTTGTGTTGTTGGGACTTGAAACAATTTCAAATTCCCATTTTTTACCGCTAAGCTTATTGGTATTTGCCATTATGCCGTTCCACGGATTTCCGTCCTTATAAACTCCGCTCACATATTTGTAATCAACATCCGCTTTTTGTTTTGATGTGTTTTTCATATTATTTAGAACAGTATCTATTGGAGAACCATTGGTTTCAGCATCTTTTCTAATTTCATCAAATACTTTTTGTTCACCATGTTTTTTGCAAAGTTGTTTAAACAGATCACTTTTCAAAGCCAAGTGAAAATCTTTTGCTGTTTGAATAGGAGTAGGGTAAGCTAATGTAGCCCTAACTCCGGCAGGAATAAATTGAACATACCCACTATCCAAAGGAATGCCCATAATATTCGCCGCAATTGGATATGATGCTTTTCCAATATGAAATCTGTCAATATCAACAATATCGGTCATAATTGCTGCTTCCCTTCTGTTGGAAATAATAAAACCCCCCTTTTCTTTTACATGTCTTAATTTACTTAATGCTAATTCTCCTAATTGAGCAAAATGAATTCCAACACACAGTTGTTGTGTTTTAATTACCTTAAGTATTTGATAATCGTAAAGCAATTTTAATTCAGTGTCATTTTTTTTGATGATGTAATTAATTATATCATCTGCAGTTGGCCATCGTCCAATAGATTTTTCTTGTGCAAAAACATATATTGGAGCTATATTTTTAAAGTTTTTCTTTAATATTTTTTCTGTTAACTCTTGTTGAATAGGCAATTTCAGTCTTCCTCTAACAGACTGTAATGCAAATAACTCAAGTTCGTATTTTACAAATTTTCCGGGAAAATATGCAATTGGGATATTAGATTTTAATTTTTTTACAAGAATCGGTCTATCGTCAATTGCAAGATAAGTGCTCGATGTTAATTGTGATAATGCGAGATTCCAGTCGGTAAAAAAATGTGAGCTTTGTTCAATGTTTTTTATTATTTCAGGATCTATAATTTTACTATATAAAAGATTAATTAATCCGGTTAATTCCTGCAAAGTAAAATCCTGATAAGGATAATAGTTTTTGTTTCTGTGCCTGTATGATAATGAATGGTCGTGCCTGACATTAAATTCTCCGTTTTTATAATTAAATATGTTGTCGGCAGCATTATAAAACTCTGATAATTTTGATTCAGGAATTTTGTCTTTGTCAGGATTTGTTTGAACAAGGGTTTTGGTAAATTTTAAAATTATACCTTTTATTTGTTGTTTTTCAACCCTGAAGAAACTTGGATCTATAAGTGATTTTAAATAGATCATAAATGCCAGTCTGCCATATCCTGGCATATATTCTCTATTGTCTGTATTCAGGATGAATTCAAGGTCTTTATTGGTGAATTTAGATATTTTCCTGTATTTTTCTAATTCATTTTTAACAACTTCAATTGATTGATCATTTGGCTGTAATTGAAGATATAATTGTTTAATAACATTTTCGAAATTTATTTTTAAAGAATTAATACTATATCTGCTATTAACGGCATCGCGATTATGCTTTATTTCATCAATAAACTTATGAGGGAAAAATACTCTGGAAGTAATATCCTTTAGATGTTTTGATGTGATATTAATGCCATCAAACTCAATAATTTTCAACCTTTGTTTTTCTGAAAGATGTTCTCCTACAACTTCAGCGTAAACATTTTCAGGGTGATATCTGCGACAGAAAATAGGAACTCCTGTTGCTGTTGCTTCAATAATCGGTAATCCCCTGCCTTCTGTTTCGCTTGGCAAAAGTATTAAGGATGCAATATTATAAAGTTCGGGAATGCCAATAGGTTTTTCAAACTTATTTTTAAAATTTTCACTATCTAATTCGCTAAACAAGAAACCCAGAAATATGTTTTTTCTGAATTTATGCGGAATATTATTTATTAATTCGGCAAAACGCTTTATTAACTTTTCAAAATATTCGTATTGACCTTCAGGTATAGGTCCTGTAACAAGTATAGTAAGTTTTAATTTATTTGTTTCGCCAAATTTTTCTGCAAATTCCGGAAAATTTAAAAGTTTCTTAATCAGTTTAAATCCAATTTCTATCTTTTTTCTTGAAACAATTCTTGTTGGTTGAAGAAAAACAATATTTTCCGACAAGAAATTATTTAATGTTTTTGTTTTATTGCCAATTAATATGGGACGAGGGTTTTTACTGCTTACCAGTTTATTTTTTATAACATCTATTACAGAATATCCTATTAAGGTTTTCTGATATCTGCTAAATATTTGTTCAAACTGTAAAAAAGCATTTATTTTTTGTCTTTTGGTTATGCTTGTATATTCTTCAATATTAATTGCTGTCCCAACTTCAGTAACATTTGCAGGATTATGACCATTAATATTAATTAGGTGATCGGTTTGCTGATTATTGATATTTAGATTTATCCACGACCTTGATTCCCATGGATACAATACTTCAATTTGCGAGAAAAATTCTCCAACATCAGAATTTGTAAAAAAGAAATCACGAGGTCCGGGTTTTAAGCCGCGTTCTTTAATATCAACTTTTCTGTTTCCGCCCTCCCAGTAAAAATCATGATTGTTATTAACAACAGGAATTCCCAAATATTCCGAAACCAATACATTTGCCAGTGCCAAAGAAACATTTCCGGGATTAGAATTTGTATTGATCAAATACAAAAGCCCTATATTATTGTCTTCAATATATTTTCCCAGTTTGCTTACAATTTTTAAAACCTGTTTCCAGTATTTAATAATAAGGGCATTATATTCTTTACTGCCACGTTCTAATTTAGTGAAGAAAAAATCCTGATATAAATCCCAGTCGTCAAAACCTCTTATTTCTTTAATTTCAAATTTTTTTGCATCGGGATGAATTACTTGATTTGCATTAGGATAAAATTTGCCAGCTATATAGTGTAAAGGAATTTCAGGAAAAATTCCGCTAATTACTTTTGCATATTTTTCAATTTCCAAAGTAACTCCGTCTATAGAATAATAGAATGTAATAAATGCCAGACCGCCTTTACCAATAAGGTCTTTAAAAGTATTGTACGACGATTTGCACTCAATTGTTGGAATTGGCTTATTTTCTTTAAGCTTATCAATAAAAAGACCAAGGTCGAACCAGGTGTTAATTTTTTCCTTGTTCAACTCCTGCATCATTTTCTTTGCTGTCATTCTTCGTTTCATATGTTTGTGTTTTTATAGCCGCTAATTCGCGAATAAAATATTAGTGCATTCGCTGCTATTTTTATAATCATTTTCCTTCTTGAGAAATTGGGACAAGTTATTTGTTTAAATCAAGTCATGGACATTTCATAATCCTAAAAAATTTTGTCTAATATACGAAATTTAATTGATATATATTAATAATGTCAATGAATAGTTAAGGTAATGTTTATGGCAAACATTATCTGCCTGACAGGCAGGATGTCTTGAGCATTATTAAATTGCTTTATTATTAACACAGAAAGCTTAAGAATTTTCTATCAACTATTTTTCCGATTTCCCAAAAACTCTTTTGATCCATTTTGGTAAAACTAAAACACCAATAAACAAATAAGGATAATATGTTATTAATCTCCATAAAATAGACATAAGAGTAACCAATCAGAGAGCAGGAATAAATTCAGCCATATAATCGGAGAACACCAATTCAACAATGCTGCTTCCTCCCGAAGTTGGTATTATTAACAATCACATTGTCAATTGATGGCGGATATTAACTCCAAAAATGAAACAAATTTATCATTTTAACGTAAAAAGACAAATATATGCTTGTACTCTGAAATTATCAGGAAAAATTTATCAAATAAAGTATTATTTAAAAAATTGTAAAATCAACACAAACAGTCATTAAAAATATAAATAAATATTTTGGATTATGAAAAAGATACTTTTCTATGCGAGTTCATTGATTATATTTGTAGTTTATAATATCTCATCAATTTATGGTCAGAATAAAACATTTAATATTACTTTTAATGAAAGTGACTTTACAATAAATGAAAGTAATGAGAACAGGAAAAATATTATTATAAAGAATTTAAGGTTTTATTATAAAGAATCACCGGGGAAACCAAATTTACCATCTTATACTGCAAAAATTGTTGTTCCTGAAAATGCAAGTTTTATAAAGCTTAATTATAGTTTAAATAAAACATTGATTGCTGAAAATATATTTATAGAACCATCACAATACCCTGTTCCGTTCACAAAAAATATCACAAAAGCACCAAAAGTAGAGCCCGATCAGGTGATTTATAATTCGGACAAAGCTTTTCCTGAAAAAAATGTTGAATATACATCTATTCAATATTTAAGTAAATATACTTTTTTCACTTTTGACGTTTGTCCGTTTATATATTATCCAAAAGAACAGAAATTATATTTTGTTGAGAGCATTACAATATCAGTCGATTATAATTTAGAGGCAGAAAAATTGTTATCTAAGAATTGGGATGATGGTTTATTTTACGACCTCCTGTATTATCAGGTTGAAAATCCAACAGATTTGGTTACGCCAAAAAAATCTAGTTTAAAGTCTAAGAGTATTACAAGCCAGTATTTAATTATTACTTCTTCTAGCTTAGAGTCTGATTTTCAGGTTTTGGTAAATTGGAAATTACAAAAAGGTATTACAGCTGATGTTATAACAACAGATTTTATTTATAGTAATTATGCAGGTAGTAGTAATCAATTAAAAATTAAAAATTGTATTTATGATTATTATCAAAACAAAGGAACAATTTGGGTGCTTTTAGGAGGGGATAATACACTTGTTCCAGATCAGGATTGCTATGCAAACGTAGGAGGTTATTATGAAGATTATTATATGCCAACCGACTTGTTTTATGCATGTTTTGATAATCAGTTTAACTGGGATGCAGATAGTGATGGTATTTTAGGAGAACTTACTGATAATATTGATATGGCACCGGAAATTATTATTTCCCGAGCTCCAGTTCAAAACACAACACATACAAGTGCATTTGTAAACAAATCAATAAATTATGAGCAAAATCCCCCATTTTCAAATTTTGCAGAAGAAATGGTAATTTGTGGTGTTGAAGCATGGAATACATGGGGAGGCAGAAGTGATATGGATTGGCGTGGTGAGAAAATGTGGAATGATTTTATTAATCCAAACTGGTCTGGAACACATTATCGTTTTTATGACACGAATACTGATTTTGGCGGTTCATCGTATGATGTTACTGTTACAAACATGTCTACGGTATTAAATAATGGCTACAATTATTTTTTCATGGGAACGCATGGAGATCAACAATTATGGTCAACAGAAGATTCTTATTATTTTAATTCAACAGATGCGAGTAATCTTTCTAATATTAACAGCCAGGGTATTGTTGTTACTATTGCTTGTATAACTAATGCTTTTGATGAAAGTAGTGGTTTTACTGCCGACCCTTGTCTAAGTGAAGCATTTATTAGGAATAGTAATGGTGGAGCTGTAGGATATTTTGGTAGTTCAAGATATGGCTGGGGTAATGGTGATATGACGGAAGAATTAGGCTCTTCATATCTTTATGCCTCAAGTTTTTTTGAATATTTGTTTTCTGGAGTACCTGCTTCAAAACCATACAAACTTGGTGCTGCAACTGCACAATCAAAAATTAATTATATAGGAGCCAGTTATGATGATAATCCTGAAAGATGGTTACAATTCTCTCTTAATACAATAGGTGATCCGGAATTAGATTTATATACTGCAAATCCACAAATAATTACTGCAAATAGTATTGATACTATTTTATGTGGTGCAACAAGTTTATATATTTATGGTGTATCATGTTCAGATGGTATTGCATCTTTATATACTAATGGACAGTTGTTGGGAGTTACTCAACTATCAGGCGATACGGGTACTATTTCATTTAACCCTATCCCAAATACATATTCATCAATTACCTTAACAATAACAAAGCACAATTATAAACCTTATATTATTCAGATACCTGTTGATACTACCAATTGTTCGCTGGCTCCTTATGCAGATTTTATTGCAAGCGAAACACAAGCATGTATTAATTCTCCGGTTGTTTTTACCGATTTGTCCTATTTTTCACCAACACTTTGGAATTGGAGTTTTTCTCCCAGCACAATTACCTATTTAAACAGTACGTCTTCAACAAGTCAAAATCCGGAAGTTCAATTCAATGCAACAGGGAACTATACCGTGACTTTAATTGTAACAAACGTGGAAGGCAGTGATACTCTTTCAGAATCAAATTATATCACAATATCTAATATTGATGCAGATTTTTTAGTTGATCAACAAAATATTACTATCGGTTCAACTGTTGAGTTTACAGATAATACTAATTGTCAACCAACATCATATTTATGGGATTTTGGAAATGGAGCAAATCCGGCTACGGCAAATACCGGAGGACCTCATAGTGTTACATATACAAGTTCTGGTTTGAAAACAATATCACTAACTGTTGACGGTGTTGATACTGAAACAAAAATAGATTATCTTGATGTTTCTGAGGAATTTATTATGTGTTCTCAGACATCATCAAATTCGCAAAGCGGAACACTTTTTGATTCAGGTGGACTTTCCGGAAATTATTCAAATTATGAAAACTGTGAATTTTTAATTAATCCTGGCTGTGCTATTGATATTACTTTAAGTTTTACAAGTTTTTATAGCCCTACATCATATGATTACATGAGTGTATATGATGGTATGGATGCTACTGGAACATTAATTGGAAATTTTACATATATTTCTTCACCACCTGCTGATATTACAGCATATTCAGGCAGTATGTATATTGAATGGGTTTCTAATAGCTCATCTAATTATACAGGATGGGAGGCTTCTTGGTCTTCTACTGTATCTAGCTCAGCACCAATAGCTGATTTTTCTATCTCTAACATTACCCCTCCCTTAAACACTCTTGTCCAGTTTAATGATTTAACAACAAATAATCCTGGCTCTTGGAATTGGGATTTTGGTGATGGAAATACTTCAACACAACAAAACCCTTCTCATGCATACGTAAATTCAGGAAGTTACACAATAACTTTAATTAGTAATAACTGCTTTGCTTCTGATACGGTTTCCTACAATGTTTTTGTTCAAGATCCTCCAATCATTAATGTAACTCCAAATCCAGTAATTGTAACTGTCGCTTGTGGTGATTCTACAAATATTCCATTAAACATTTTTAATACAGGTAGTGGAGATTTAGTATATGAAATTGATGGTTCTGGAAGTTCGAGTAATTCAACAATAGAGCTATTGGCTTTAACTTATGGTGTTGATTATTCTGAAGAATATACCAATACAATTAATGCAATAAATCAGTATTTTACCGATTATAATCTTACCGAAATAAATACAACAGTTGCAGCTACATTAGAAACACAATTGGTAGGAAAGGACGTACTATTAATTGCCGAACAAGAAAATGGAAACCCAACTGTATTTACTGGTTTTGCAACGGTTATTCAGGATTTTGTAAATAATGGAGGAACAGTTATATTTTGTGGTACAAGTAATTATTCTTGTATCACTAATACAGGATTATTTGCAGGAACAGGCGGAAGTGGTGCCAATGGGTATTCAATGAACGTAATAGATAACACTCACCCAATAACAGATGGTTTTCCATCAACAATTACGGGGCAGAATGCGACTTATACTTTATCAATTTCTAATCCTAATGCCGTAACTATAGTTGAATATAGTGGGTTTGATGTAGTATCATACAGAGAAATTAATAATGGTAAAGCGATATTTATTGCTTATGATTATTATGCTTATGATAATTATGCATCTCAAATTATTTCCAATGCTGTTGAATGGAGTGGTTTAGGCTCATTAGAAAATTGGTTAACCCCATCTCAATATACAGATACTGTAATACCATCCGACACTTCATTAATAACTCTAACATTAGATGCTTCAAACTTGTATGTAGGAACTTATTATGATACATTAATTATTAACTCAAACGATACTTCTAATACCCCTTTATCTGTTCCAGTTATTTTTACAGTTACAGGACAACCTTTAATGAATCTTTCACAAAATTCATTTGACTTTGGAACACTTCAGGTAGGAGCATCATTTACAGATACTTTATTTATTGATAATGATGGATGTGATACACTAGATATTACATCTTTTATTTCAACAAATATTAGTTTTACTGTTAATTCTGGAGTTTTTCAAATACCCCCATATAGCACAGACACCGTTCTTATAACTTTTTCACCCGATACAATAAAAACATATGCTGATACAATTTATATCAATAACAATGATACAAATACTTACATATTAGTTAATGGAATTGGTGTTGGAGCACCAATTATTTCATATAACCCAACATCTATTGTTGATACAATTTATGGCTGTAATGATTCTCTTGTGGTTCCTGTTACAATATATAACACAGGGCAAGGACCATTATATTGTGCAATAGACCTAGAAGAAGTATCTTCTGGTGGAGGAGGAACCGTTTTTTATGATGGTTTTGAAAGTGGTAGTATAGCAAGTTGGACAGATGAAGGTGGCTCATACACTAAGCAAATAACATCGACTGACCCAGCATCAGGAAGCTATTGTTATGAAATGATGAATGGAAATAGCGCACACATGGATGGCATTAGCCATGCTTTTACTAATTCAACCCCTAGCGAGATTAGTTTTAAATTGAAATCTACGTCTTCAGGCGAATATGGTTCTTTTATTGTCATTGGAGATAACCCAGCAAGCACCTCAGATGCAATGTTATATTTATTTATGGATAATGGTGGGTCGTTTTTTGTAAATGATAATAGTTCTATGTCTAGTTATACTGCAAATCTATGGTCTAATATAGAACTTAAAAATATTGATTGGACATTAAAAACCTTTGATTTTTATGTTAATAGTGTTCTTGAAATGCAAGCAATGTCTTTTAATAATACAGGTGTAAATCAAATAAACATTGTTCATTTATACACATGGTCGGGTATCTGCAGTAGTTATTTTGATGATGTGCAGATTGGTGAAGCAGTTGCTCCTCAATGGATAAGTGTTAATACTGATACTTTAAACATTAATATAGCAGATTCCGCAATCTTTAATGCAACATTATATTCCGATGGATTAAATTCTGGAACGTATAATACAGACATTATTATATCTTCAAATGATCCAGTTAGTCTGCTTGATACTATACCCGTTACTATGGTAGTTGAGGGAGTTCCATCAATTTCTTCAAATGTTAATTGTTTACATTATGGTATTGTAATGCAAAATGCTACTGTTGTTGATTCGGTTTGGATTTATAATACTGGTTGCGATTCTTTAATAATTTCGAGCATTATTCCAACAACAACAGATTATTTACCAAGTGTAAGTTCACTAATAATTGCACCAGCAGATTCATTTCTATTACATGTAAGCATGAGCGATTCAATTATGGGGGCTAATGATGATACACTTTGGCTATATAGTAATGCAGGAACTTTCTCTATATGCTTAACTGCAACTATTACAGGTTCACCAATTATTTCATATAATCCAACTTCTATAATTGATACTATCTATAGTTGTAATGACTCTATCACAATCCCTGTTACAGTTTATAATACCGGACAGGGTCCATTATATACATCTATTAATTTAGAAGAAATATCTTCAGGAGGAGGAACTGCTTTTTATGATGGCTTTGAAAGTGGGAATTTATCCAATTGGACTTTTGAAAGTGGCTCATATACAAAACAAATATCATCTTCTAACCCAGCAACAGGTACTTATTGTTTTGAAATGATTAATGGCACAACTAATCACATGGATGGTATTAGTAATACATTTAGTAATTCAACTCCTAGTGAAATAAGTTTTAAATTAAAATCTACATCTATAACTCAATATGGGTCTTTTATCATTATTGGGGATAATCCAGGTTCTTATTCAGATGGGTTACTATATCTTTATATGACTAACTATGGAAATTTTTATGTAAATGGAAATAGTGGTGTATCTAGTTATATTGCAAACCAATGGGTTTATGTAGAGCTTAAAAATATTGATTGGACATTAAAAATATTTGATCTATATGTAGATGGAGTTCTTGAATCACCATCTTTATCATTTAATAACACCTCAACCAACCAAATAAATACAGTTCATTTATATACTTGGGATGGTGTGTGTAGCTCTTATTTTGATGATCTTCAAATAGGAGAAGCAATTACACCTCAATGGATAAGCATTAATCCAGATACATTAAACATTAATATAGCAGATTCATCAATATTTTATGTAACTCTATATTCTACTGGATTAGTATCTGGAATATACAATACAGATATAATCTTGTCTTCAAATGATCCCTTAAATTCATTCGATACAATTCCGGTTACAATGGTGGTTGAGGGAGTTCCTTCAATTTCTTCGAATGTTAATTGTTTGCATTATGGTAGTGTAATGCAAAATGCAATTGTAGTTGATTCTGTTTGGATTTATAATACTGGATGTGATTCTTTATTAATTTCTAGTATTGTTCCAACAACAACTGATTATTTAGCAAGTGTAGGTTCAATAACAATTGCACCAGTAGATTCTTTTCTGTTGCATGTTAGTATGAGTGATTCAACTATTGGAATTAATGCAGATACTCTTTGGATATATAGTAATGCAGGGAGTTTCCCAATTTGCTTAACTGCAAATATTACAGCTGCTCCAATAATATCAACTGACCCGATATCGTTTAATGTTAACTTAGGAGCATGTGCTGATTCAATTACTTTACCACTTACAATTTATAATACAGGAGGAGGGTTACTTAATTATTCATTCATGAATATATTGGGCGGTGGATATGACTCAACAATTACTCAATATTATACAATAACAGGGCATAACTTAGATTATCTGTTTAATGGCTTAAACTCATCCGATTCTGTACATGTAGAAGTGACCATAAATGGAGATTATGATAGTAGTTCGGAATATGCAGATCTATATATTGATGGAGGCTTTATACAACAGATAGTTGATGGTGATCCAAGCAATGGAACAGATATAGTTACAACATATCATTTTGGAGGTCCAAGTGTTTTAACTTGGTTATCTGATGGTATAATTACAGTTACAATTGATAATTCTAGCAGTGTTAATACAGGTTATGGAACTCAATTAAATCAAGTAAGATTGTGGATGGGAGGTATTGGATGGATAAATGCTTCTGTTGGATCAGGAATTGTTTCTTCTGGAGACTCATCTATAGTAAATATTACTTTTAATAGTGATGGAATGTCAGGAGGAGTTTATTATTCAGATATTATTATTAGCTCAAATGATCCACTAAATCCACAAGTAACTGTGCCATGTACTCTTAATGTTTCATTTGATCCATGTGCAGAATTTATTTATGATATCCCAAATGCTTGTAGCGGACAAGTTGATTTTACCGATAATAGTTTAAATAATCCTACATCTTGGCAATGGGATTTTGGCGATGGCAACACTTCATTTTTACAAAATCCAACAAATATGTATACAAATCCAGGAAATTATAATGTGCAATTAATTGTATGTAATGGTGTTTCATGTGATACAACAAACTATATAGTTACACTAACTAATACTAGTGGACCAGTAAATGCTTCTTGTACTCCAACATCTTATTACACCTACACCAATTACGATATAGAAAATGTTACATTTAATACAATTAACAATTCTTCTGGCGGCACAGTTAATGGTTATGAAGATTTTACATGTACATCTAACACTACTTTAACAGAAGGCTTAACTTATCCAATTTCCATTACTACAGGGTATTCCTCTTATCAAAAAAATATACAAATTTATATTGATTTCAATAATAACGGGATATTAGAGCCCTTAGAACTTGTGTGGGATACAATTAATTCATACTCGATTCATCAAGGGAATATAACTATTCCAATAAATGCCGTAATGGGAACTTCTTTGAGGATGAGAGTTATTGAAGACAGGAATAGTTACAATATTTCAGATGCTTGTTACAATCCATACTATGGTGAGGTTGAAGATTATACTGTGATAATTCAGTCAAACACATTGCCTCCTGTTGCATTGTTTATGCACAACATACTTGATGAATGCCAAGGAATGATTCAGTTAATAGATAATAGCACAAATATTCCAACATCATGGTATTGGGATTTCGGAGATGGAATAACATCTTCTTATCAAAATCCATATCATAATTATAGTAATGCCGGTATTTATACAGTAACACTTGTGGCAACCAATAGTTTTGGATTTGATACATATAGTTATCAAATTACAATAAATTCTCTTAATCCTAATATCCTTTATAGTGGAAATTTGGCAATAAATCAACCAATTACATTTAACACAAGCGCAATAGGCATTCTGTCATGGCATTGGGATTTTAACGATGGTAATACATCTACATTACCAAGTCCAACTCATACATATACAGTTTCAGATTATTATACTGTAACATTAGATGTACAAAATGCCGTTGGATGTACAGCTCAAGCATTTTTAAATATATTTATTGAAAATCAGGTTGGTATTGAAAAAAATGAAAAAAATGTTATTAAGATATATCCAAATCCAACTAAGGAAATTTTGTATATCGAAAATAATGATCATGATGATTTAAAATTTGAAATATTATCTGTAAGTGGTCAAGTAATTAAAAGAGAGGTGCTTGAAAACACATTAAATACTATTGATGTCAGTAATATAGCATCAGGAGTATATTTAATTAAAATATTTAATGATAATGTTAATTGTAATAAGAAATTAACGATACAATAATTGAAATATAGGCAACATAGCTTTAACCAGTAAAATTATTTCAGTATCAGTATTTGACTTTGTATAACTTATATTTTTCATTTTTCCGATTTTGCAAAAACTCTTTTGATCCATTTTGGCAATACCAAAACACCAATAAATAAATAAGGATAATATGTTACTAATCTCCATAAAATAGCCATAAGAGTAACCAAGCCGAGAGCAGGAATAAATTCTGCCATATAATCGGAGAACACCAATTCAACAATACCGCTTCCTCCCGGAGTTGGTATTATTACCATTAATAACCACATTACCAATTGGCGTGCAAATATTAATAAATTTTCGCCAAACGAAGGAATGGTTTGAGCTATTGAATTGGGCAATCCAAAAATTAAAGCCAGTAAAAGAAAATTTAACACCCAGTATCTTGCTGTCCATGAAAAAAAGGTTGATAAAAAAGCTTTAGCCCAAAATGTGAAAGATCTTTTTTTCAATTCATTTGATGCCATAATTAGATCATTTCCGGTATTTTCAGCTTTTGTTTTCCATTTTTTTAAAAACCGCAATTTGAATATTTGCACAATTATTTTTTTTATAGCACCCGGATTAATAAATAAGCCGTAGCTCATAAATAATATCCATAAAAATTTAATTGAGTATGCAACAACAGCAAACAGAAAATATTTATTTGTTAGATCAACAGATGCTGTATCGGCACCACCAATTGTAAAAAGGTCTGAATTTCCCACAACAAGAACAATAATTGGAAATAATATTATAAAATATAATTCATCTAATAAAGATGTTGCCATTACAACAGCAGTGCTTTTACCAACAGTAAGACCTTCTTTATGTATAAATACAACAGCAACACTTGTTCCGCCAATGGCGCCGGGTGTAATAGCTGATGTAAATTCCCAAAGCATAATTATATTGAAACTTTTTCGCCAGCTTAATTTTTTTTCTGTAAGTATTCGTAATCTGATTATATATCCGAAATCTCTTATAAACATCATTATTAATGATATGAAAATAAACAGTAACATATACCAGGAAAAAGTTATAAGAGAAAATGCTTCAGGGTCAAATTCTTTGTATAGTAAATACCCAACGACTATTAATCCAAGCAATATTGGGAAAATAATACGTGAGGGTCTTATTTTTTTTAATATTTTATCAGAACTATCAGCCATTTTTGATTTTCCATTATAATTCGGAATAAAATTAATGCTAAAAACATAAAGAGCAAAAGAATTTATTAAGATTGCATATTTAAAATGTCGTAATTATTCGTTTCAGTATAGATTTTTTATATTTAAAGTACTCGGATAAATTGTTATTCTTTAACGAATAACCAGAAATAAGCATTTCACTTGCCTGATTTTCAGTCTAAAATCAAAAATCATCACTTTGAAATCCTGATAGATATACTTTAGTTTTTTTTATTTTAATTTTTTTTTTACTTTTGCACGAATTATTTTTTGGCATTGAAACTTCTTGACAAATACCAAATCCGTTTAAATGAGCTGGTTGAAGGAGTTAATTGTTATAATTATATTATAGATAAAAAGTTCTTTGAGCATTTTGAAATTACAGAAGTTGATGAGGTTGATATTGTTGCGGAAATAAAAATTGAAAAAAGGCATAATATTATAATTTTAAGATTCAAAATATCGGGCAATATTAATGTTCCTTGTAACAGATGTCTTGAAAATTTTAAACTTAATATTGACCATAGAGACGAGCTGTTTGTTAAATTGAGTAATGGCAGTCATGAAGAACAATCCGAAAATATGATTGTAATACCCAAAACAGAATCAAGTCTGGATATAACACAATATTTGTATGAATTTATTTCATTAAGTATTCCACACCAGAAGATGCACCCGGAAGATGAAAGAGGTTGTAGTACTTGTAATAAAAAAATGCTTGAAAAAATTGAAGAGTACAGTATAAATAATAATGAAAATATTAACATTTCAATTTGGAATGAATTAAATAAATTAAAAAATGGCACATCCAAAAAGAAAAATTTCTAAACAAAGAAGAAATAAAAGAAGAACGCATTATAAAGCTACAGAGGTAACATTAGCAAAATGTTCAAATTGTGATGCAATAATTCGCTATCACAGAGTTTGTCCTGAATGTGGATTTTACAGGGGGAAACTTGCTGTTGAAAAAGATGTAGCTATCTAAATAGAATATTTATGAGAATAGGTATTGATATTATGGGTGGTGATTATGCTCCTGAATCTATTGTTTTAGGCTCAATAATGGCTGCTAAATTATTAAGTGATACAACTATTGTTCTTATTGGTGATAAAAGAAAGATAGAAGACATTATTTCAAGAGAGGATTTTACCGGTAATAATATTGAAATAGTACATGCAAGTCAAGTAATTGAAATGGGAGAACTTCCCGCTAAAGCATTTCCCCAAAAACCGGATTCTAGTATTGCTGTGGGATTCAAACTTCTTGCAAAAAAAGAGATACAAGGATTTTGTGGTGTCGGTAATAGTGGAGCAATGATGGTTGGAGCCTTGTATTCTGTAAAACAAATACCAAGTGTTATTAGGCCCGGTATAGCAATTATTTTACCAAGAATTAAAGGAAATGATGCTGTTTTGCTTGATGCGGGCATAAATGTAGATTGTAAACCCGATGTTCTATATCAATATGCTATTATTGGTTCATTATATTCTGAATATGTAATAAAAGTGAAAAATCCCCGTGTAGGATTATTGAATATTGGCGGTGAAGAGGAAAAAGGCAATTTACAAACGCGAGCTACATATTCAATTATGAAAGATAGTAATGAATTTAATTTTGTCGGCAATATTGAAGGTAATGTTCTTTTTGATGAGACAAAATCGGATGTGGTTGTTTGTGACGGATTTACAGGCAATGTGATTTTGAAAATGTCTGAAAATTTTTATTCTTTATTGAAACAAAGAGGCATTGAAGATGATGAATACTTCAACAGATTTAATTTTGAAACTTATGGCGGAACACCAATTTTGGGAATTAATTCCACAGTAATTATCGGACATGGAATTTCAAATGAAATTGCTGTAAAAAATATGATATTACAAACAAAAAAAGTTGCAGAAGTTAATTTATCAGAAAAAATAAGAGAAAGATTTAAGTAATGCAAAAAATAAAAGCTAAAATAACAGGAGTTGAAGGATATTTACCTGATTATATTCTTACAAATGAAGAATTGAGTAAAATGGTTGATACCAGTGATGAATGGATTATGACCAGAATTGGTATTAAAGAGAGAAGAATATTAAAAGGAAAAGAAAAAGGGACATCCGATTTAGCAATTGGAGCAGTTAATAATCTTTTGAAAAAAATGAATATTGCTCCAAATGATATTGATTTAGTAATCTGTGCAACCGTTACTCCTGATATGCCATTTCCGGCAACAGCCAATATAATAAGTGACAAAGCCAATATTAAAAATGCGTGGTCATTCGACATTAATGCCGGTTGCTCAGGTTTTTTGTATGCATTAGCAACAGGCGTACAATTTGTTGAAACAGGTAGATATAAAAAAGTATTGATAGTTGGTGCAGAAAAAATGTCATCAATTGTTGACTATACTGATAGAACTACTTGTCCGATTTTTGGTGATGGTGCCGGAGTTGTTATGCTAGAACCAACAACAGAAGAAGAAGGAATAATTGATATGATGTTACAATCAGATGGAAATGGTCGTAATTATTTATATCAAAAAGCCGGAGGTTCTGTTAATCCTGCTTCTTATGAAACTATTGAAGCCAAGGAACATTTTATTTTTCAAGACGGACAACATGTTTTTAAATGGGCCGTTTCAAAAATGGCGGATACTTCTGTTGATATCATGAAAAAACATAATATTACACCGGATAAGTTAGATTGGTTTGTTCCACATCAGGCAAATATGAGAATTATTGATGCTACTGCAAAACGAATGGGAATAAAACGGGAACAGGTAATGATAAATATACAAAAATATGGAAATACAACTTCTGCAACTATACCTTTATGTCTTTGGGAATGGGAAAATAAATTAAAGAAAGGTGATAATATAATTTTAGCTTCTTTTGGCGCAGGCTTTACCTGGGGTGCAATTTATCTTAAGTGGGCTTATAACGGGAAGTAGTTTATAATAAAGAAATAATAAAAAAGGGTGTTTTCATATGAAAACACCCTTTTTTATTATAAAACTGATATTAATTAATTATATGTAATATCAACATAACTAATCATACCTTCAACAACAGGTACTCCACTAGGAGTAGCACTATATGTTTGTCTTTCTGTGGTAGTTAAAGGATATACATCCATTATAACTGTATTATATTCAAAATCAACACACATAAATGTAACATTTACATTTCCTCCTCTTGCTGGTACAGCAATCGTGTAATTACCGCTTCCGTCAACAGCTCCTGTATAAGTTAGAGTTTTGTAAGGATAGCCTGCTACAGGATTATCAACAAGATCAGCAGCATCAATAATTGCAATAATCTTTGCAGTACTAGGTGCAATTTCCATGTTAAGTTGATAACCACCGGTATCAGTGGTGTCGTTAGCAGTGTTTAAGTTAGCTTCTACTTTTCCTTTAATTGTTGCAGTTGGTATTGGATCAGGAACAACTTCTTCCTCATCTTTTTTACATGCACTAAATGTTACCATTAAAGCTAAACTTGCTAATGATAATAAAACTAATATTTTTTTCATGATTTTATATTTTTAATGTTAATAATTTAATTTATTGTTATATAATTATTTTTAAAAATGGAACATTAAGAAAATTGCTCCAAATGCATTATCGGTATCAAGTCCCCAAGTGTTACCCCCACCTGTTTTTGTTGTTTCTATCAGAACCTCAGTACCTGTCCATTGTTCTTCTGTAGCTTCTCCGTCACCTGTATTAGTTAAGGCAAGTCCGTAACCAAACTCTCCACCAACAGACATTTTTGGAGCAAAGAAATACTCAACTCCAATAAAACCACCTAAGCCGAAACCAATAGTGTTTCCTAATTTTTGTTCAGTTACTCTACCTGTAGCGGTAATGTTTGTTCCAAAATTAGTTGTAGGAGGATTGGTAAAATCAACAGAATATGGGTTTCCATACTCATACTTTGAATTACCAGAAGTGTGTGTAAGCATAAGTTCACCGCCGTAAAATCCCTGAACTCTCCCATGACCTCTTCTAATTTCATAGCCCAAGCCAATTGCAATGTTTGTATTTGCAACAGTTTCTTTGTCTTCAACTACTACTAAAGGATCAGGAACAGGAATAGAATCTTGTGTAATATATTCAAGATTTGTTACTTTTCCTGTTGCATACCTGAATTTAATTCTAATAGCAGAAGCATCGTCAAGAAAATACTTTGCATAGATCGTATTTGCTGCATCAGTAAAATTAAACTGAGCAGAGTTATTTGCGGTTCCGTTAAAAGTGTTTCCAAAATAATTGACAATTGGTATTGCGCTTATTCCAAGACCAATATCGCCAGCTTCCGGCAAAATATTAATGCCACGTTTAGAAACAAATTCGCCATCACCGTCTTCTTGTGCATTAGTTACGCCTTCTTGTGCATTAATATGCATAAACGTACAAAATGCCAATACTAACAACAATGTAATTTTTTTCATAGTTTTATAATAATTTGTTTTTAAATATTTAACATTGTAAAAATACTATTTTTTTTTAATTCCAAATAAAATTTAAATAAAATTTTCCCCTTTCTTTATTTTAACATCATTAACAATTTGTTTAATATTCTGTTCATCCTCCTTTTTACATACTAATAAAGTGTTTTCCGATTCAACAACAATAAAATCATTTAAACCCTGAATAACAACTAATTTTTCATCAGGAACGTTAATTATGCAATTTTTAGAATTATATAACATCACATTTTTACCGGAAATGGCATTTTTTGATTTATCTTTATCGAAATGTTCGTATAACGAACCCCATGTTCCAAGGTCTGACCATCCAAAATCTGAACACAAAACAAAAACATTTTCTGCTTTTTCCATAATACCAAAATCTATGGAAATATTTTTACATTTAGAATAGGTTTTTTCTATAAATTCTTCTTCATTTTTTGTATCATATTGGGTTATACCTTCTTTAAATAATGAATTTATATCAGGTAAATGAGTGTTAAAGGCTTTGTTTATTGATTTTAATGACCAAATAAATAGTCCTGAATTCCAGTAAAATTCGCCACTTTCAAGAAAAGATTTTGCTAATTCAAGATTAGGTTTTTCTGTAAAAGTTTTTACTTTATTTATATTTTTTACGTTTTTTATTTCTTTGTTGTTTCTTTGAATATAACCATAACCTGTATCAGGCTTATGTGGCTTAATTCCAAGAGTTAAAAGAGCATCATTGTTTTTTACAAATTGAAGACCATTATTAATAACATTAATAAATTCTTCTTCTTTTAATATTAAATGATCAGAAGGGGCAACAATAATATTTGCGTCAGGATTTTTGAGCAATATATGAAAATTCGCATAAGCAATACATGGTGCCGTATTTCTACGCATTGGTTCAAGTAAAACCTGTTCTTCCCTGAGCTCGGGTAATTGTTCTAATACAATATCTTTGTATTCTTTATTAGTAACAATATAGTAATTTTCATTAGGACATATTTTTTGAAAACGCTCAAAAGTTTGCCTTATAAGAGTTTTCCCTATGCCTAAAATATCAATAAATTGTTTTGGTGTTTTTGTTTTGCTAAGTGGCCAGAACCTGCTGCCAATACCACCTGCCATTATCACACAATAAGTGTTTTTATCCATATTATAACTATTTAAATACAGTTCTTTTAAAACAAAAATATGTAAAAATATTAAATAAACCTATATATTTTAGATAAAATTAACATATAAACTTAGTTGTCGTTAATGGTGCTGAAATCAACAACTTGTGCATTGTGATTTACAATATATAATTTGCCGTTTATAACATCTTTGCATTTATATCTTTTTCTTATTTTTTCTAAAACTATAAATTGTCTTCCATTGCGTAAGGTAATTTTATGCCCTGTTCCAATATCATCTAATCGTAATTTTTCTTCATCATCATAATTTTCCAGGATCTTGTGTATTTGAGTTTTATAATTACCTGCGATTCCATTTTGAGAAAACATTGTTTTTTGTAATATTCTCACTAAATCAACAGGGAAAACGCCCCGATCTATAGCTTTTTGTATTAAATCCTTATAAACTGAAATCCATTGTTTGCCGTGTGCCGATACTCTGTTTTTATATTTTTCCCATACTTTTAAATGTGCAAGCTCGTGCAAAAAAGTTAAAAAAAATGCATATTTATTTAAATTTGAATTTATTGTTATTTTGTGTCCTCTATTATTGTTTGGTGACATATAATCGCCAAGCTTAGTCGCACGAGGTTTTGTAATTTTAAAAAGTATCTTATGTTTAACAATTTGATTGTAAACATAATCAACAGCATTTTCAGGCAAGTATTTTGCTAAAAAATTTATGTTTTCTTTTTCATTACCCATTTATTTAAATGAATTAATTATTTTTCAAATGCTATATTATTCATTTAATTTGTAATTTTAAAAATTATTTTTGTTTTATGGGTATATTTTTCCACATAGGTAGATATTTTGCATTGATTGCTAAAGTTTTATCAAGACCTGAAAAAGGAAGGATATATATAAAACAAATTTTTAAAGAAATTGATGCTTTAGGTTTAAATTCACTTGGAATTGTTATAATAATTTCTTTTTTCTTAGGCGCCGTTATTACGATTCAAACAGCATATAATTTCGAAAACCCCTTAATTCCCCTGTATCTCATAGGTTTAACAGCTCGCGATTCTATGCTTCTTGAATTTTCATCTACAATTGTTGGATTAATACTTGCAGGAAAAGTAGGGTCTAATGTTGCTTCAGAAATTGGGACAATGCGTGTTACAGAGCAAATAGATGCACTTGAGATAATGGGCATTAATTCGGCTAGTTATTTGATATTGCCAAAAATTTGCGGTTTAGTATTATTTGCCCCTGTGCTTTTTATTACCAGTAATTTTGTTGGTATAATAGGAGGTTGGGTTGCAGGTGTTGGAACCGGAGCCGTTACTTCTTATGATTTTATTTATGGACTACATTATGCCTTTAATCCTTTTTATATTACTTATTCTTTTGTGAAGTGTCTGGTATTTGCTTTTATAATTATATCCGTTTCTGCTTATCAAGGCTATTATACTATTGGGGGAGCATTAGAAGTTGGGAAATCGAGTACAAAAGCTGTGGTTTATAGTAGTATTTTAATACTGGTTTTTAATTTGATTATTACTCAAATAATGCTTACATGATAACTGTTGAAAACATATCAAAATCGTTTGGTGAAAATAGTGTATTAAAAAATGTTTCAGCAAAATTTGAACAAGGAAAAGCAAATTTTATTATAGGACAAAGTGGTTCGGGAAAAACAGTATTGATAAAATCTATAGTTGGTTTACACGAAGTTGATGAAGGTAAAATTATGTATGATGACAGGGATTTTACAAATATGAACTTTAAAAAGAGAAAAAAGATTAGAAAGGAAATAGGAATGATTTTTCAGGGAGGTGCTTTGTTCGATTCTGCAACTATTGAAGAAAATATAAGATTTCCTATTGATATGTTTACAAAACAAACAAAAGAAGAAAAATTAGAAAGAGTAAATTTTTGTTTGAAAAAAGTTAATCTGGAAAATGTAAACCACCTTTATCCTGATGAAATTAGTGGAGGGATGAAAAAACGCGTATCTATAGCAAGAGCCATTGCATTAAATCCAAAATATTTGTTTTGTGATGAACCAAATTCCGGACTCGACCCTAAAACTGCAATAGTGATTGATAATTTAATAAAAGAAATAACAGAAGAATTTAACATAACAACAGTGGTAAATTCACATGATATGAATTCTGTTATGCAGATCGGGGATAATATCATGTTTGTATATCAGGGCGAAAAATGGTGGGAAGGGGATAAAAGTGATATTTTAAAATCGGATAACAAGGAACTCAACGATTTTGTTTTTGCATCAGACCTTTATAAAAAAATCAAAAAAACAATAAACTGATAATAAGGATAAACAGTTTTTGAACTTAAAAGCCATCACGTAAAACCAATTTCACAACATTTTCAACATGATGTGTGTGTGGAAACATATCAACCGGCTGTACTTTTTCTACTTTATATTTTTCATCAAGTAAAGATAAATCTCTTGCCTGTGTCGCAGGATTACAGCTTACATAAACTATTTTTTCGGGACTTATTTCCAGAATAGATGAAATAACATCTTTGTGCATCCCAACACGTGGCGGGTCAGTAATAATAATATCAGGTTTACCGTTTGTCTTAGTAAAATCATTATTTAATAAATCTTTAATATCGCCCGCAAAAAATAATGTATTTGTGATATTGTTAAACTTAGAATTTTCTTTAGCATTAATAATTGCATCTTCAATATATTCAATACCAATTACTTTTGAACATTTGTCAGCTATAAAATTCGCAATGGTTCCTATCCCTGTATAAAGATCATAAACAATTTCATTACCCTTAAATTCTGCAAAATCTTCTACAATTTTATATAATTGATATGCCTGTTCGGAATTTGTTTGATAAAATGATTTAGCACTAATTTTAAATTGTAAATTCCCCATTTTCTCCACTATGTGATCTTTCCCTTTATAGAGTTTGACTTCAAGCCCCTCAAAAGTTTCATTTTTTTTTGGATTTATTACATACATCAATGCAGTTATCTCGGGAAATTTTTCATGTAAATAATTTAATAAAGCTTCTTGTTTTTCTTTGTCGGAATGATGAAAAGATATTATAACCATTACATTACCTGTAGTGCTTGTACGAATTATTAAATTTCTTAAATACCCTTCATGATTTCTGATATCATAAAAATCATAATTGTTTTTAGATGCAAACTCTTTTATAGCCAGCCTAATATCATTTGAAGGCGAAGCTTGCAGATAACAATTTTTAATATCCAGTATTTTATCAAATTTTTTTGGTATATGAAACCCAAGAGCATTCATGTCTTTGAAATCATTTTCAGAGTTTATTTCATCTATTGTAAGCCAGCGCTTGTTAGAGAAAGTGTATTCCAGCTTATTTCTGTAATGTAATGTATTTTCGGAAGGTAAAATTGGTGAAAATTCGGGTAATTCAATTTTTCCCAGTCTTTCAAGATTATCTTTTACCTGCTGTTGTTTATAAAATAATTGTTTTTCGTAAGGAAGCATTTGCCATTTGCATCCTCCACAAACTCCAAAATGTTCACATACAGGTTCTACTCTTTCATCAGAAAATTTATGGAATTGTACAACATAGCCTTCCATAAAATTTTTCTTTTTTCTATTGATTTGAACATCAACAATATCTCCGGGGATAGCATTTGGAATAAAAACAACAATGTCCTTATATTTTGCAATAGCTTTTCCTTCTGAACCAATATCAGTAATTGTAAGATTTTCCAGTTTTGGATGTTTTCCTCTTCGTCTGCTCAATTTATTAAGGTTTAAATAGAGGACAAAAGTAGAAAAAACAATATTATTTTAAAAGTATGCGAAATAAAATATTAATTTATTTAATTATTGATGAACAATCCTGACAACAGGCAGACATTTAACAATATAACAATGTTTTGTCTATAATTCCTCCCGTCTACCTCAGGCGGATTAAGAGGGGCTTTTATTATTTATTCAATACAACCTTCTTTACAAATGAACCATCATCTGTTTTAATCCTGATAAAATAAGCACCTTGATTATATTTTTCAAGATCTATTTTAGTATTATTGACATTAATATTATATTTTTCATAAATAATTTTTCCTTGCGAATTAAATATCTCTATAGAATTGATCTTAAAATTTGATTTTATATTAAATTTCCCTGTAGTTGGATTTGGAAAAACTTTTAAGTCTTTGTTTTCGTCCAAAGCTTTTTTTCCGGTATAGGGGTCGTATAAAAACGATGTTGTGAAAAAGCCCCGTCCGTGAGTTGCGGCAAGAATAGCATTATCTGAATCCCGTACTTTAATCATGTCAACACGAACATTTGCAAGCCCGTTAAGCGATGGATACCAATTTGTAATAAGCTGGTCTAATTCATTTGTTGTCCAAATCCCAATTTCGGTTGCCAACATTGCCTGATTGCTGTTTTGTGGGTGAAAAATTGCCCACCTGATTGGCATGTCGGGTAAATTGCCTGATTTATCTATCCATGTTGAACCGCCATCTGTTGTTTGCCATACAGAAGGAACTCCATAATTAGAAAATGTAACAAGCAATGTGTCTTCTGAACCACCAATATCAACACATGAAATATTAGCAGGAGGAAAAGCTCCACTTCCAATTTCAACAACAGAAGGAGTACCTGAAGCATTACTGACTTTAAACAATCTGCCCGACTGTGTCCCGATAAAAAGACTTGTATTAGAATATGGTGATATTTTCACATGAGAAAACGGAACAACAGAACCTGAATTTAAATCTAAAAATTCACCGAAAGGAGAATTTGGTAATCCTGAAATCCTTAATATTTGGTCTTCATAATTTCCTGACACATCCATTGCGTTTGCGTAAAGAATATTTTCAATTCCATCATAATCCGCAGGGCTAATAAACGAGCCACTGTAATATTGGTTTATTTGCTCGTAATTTCCACCACCATAAAATGAGTAATATTGATTATCATAATATGAAGTAATAAACACATCCGGTTCATTAATATCAAAAAAGCAGTATGCACCATCTCCACCTGTAACCATATCAGTAGGAGACAAAGGATTTCCTTGATATAATAATGTTCCGTTATCCTGAAGTCCGCCTAAGTAGAAAGTGGACCCCGATTGATAGTCCATTGCACAAGTATAAAATTGCAGAGTATTATAACCTGTACTTGCTTCTTTAAATATCGGTGGTGATAAATTTGCTGTTGAAGTATAGAAAACTCCGCCATCACAACCAAATATTACTTCGCTTGATGATCCCTGTTTAAATTTTACTGTATGTTGGTCTGCGTGAATGTATTCATCTCCTCCTCCATAATACATTAGTACCCAATCGGAAACTTTTGTCCATGAATTTGCACCATCAACAGAAGAGTGCAAATCAAGTCCACCAATAAATAATTTATTTTCATTGTTTGGATCAACGGCTGCTGTCATAGCATGCCACGAAAGGGAAGCCCAATTACGTCCTGATTCATCAGGAGGAATGTTTTTTTCTGTCCAGTTAGCTCCTTTATCATCACTGCGAATAATATATTTTCCAATGTAAGTACCAAATCCTTCACTTGTTTCTGTGTTTGAACCTGCGCCAATTAGTGCATAAATAACATTGGCGTTTGATTGTGAAGAAGCCAATATTACACGTCCCGGAATATTATATATTGGATCAAATTCTATAGTAAATTTATAATTCTCGAAAATTGTCCATGTTCCTAAAGTTCCTGTATCTGAAAATAAAATTGTAGCACCGCCTTCTCCATTAATATTTCCTGATGTACCTACAAATATTCTTCCATCGGCTAACAATTCAATATCAGACGGAGCATACGGAATACTTTCGCCCGGAATATTTGGCAACACTTGATTCCATGTATTTCCTCCATCATCAGAACGATAAAGACCGTCAGTTGGCATACTTTGATGCACCACTCCTTTGTAAACACCGGAAACAACTGATGCATATATTACACTATTGCCCGATTCATTTCTAACAACTATATCGGTAACATAAGCAAAATCGGAAGTAGAAGGAAGTAAATTCCATGTATTGCCTTCATCACTTGTTTTCCATATACCAGCACCTCTGCCTGATGATTCCCTGTATATAGTAATAGCAGTTTGAGCTTCACCTGTCCCAACATAAAAAATATCATTATTATTGGGGTCATAAGTAATACAGCTTATTGCAAGATTATCCCAAAGATCGCTTATAGGTGTCCATGCAGAAGTCTGATTTGTTACATCATTATTATACCATAACCCACCTGTTACTCCACCTGCCCATGCTTTTTTTCCTTGTATATCGTTTGGGTCCCACATCAATGCTCTGGTCCTTCCTCCCATATTTGAATTTACCTCTTCCCATATCAGGCTGTTTAGTGCTTTTGAATCTATTTGTTTTTGAATTTTATTTGTTTGAAGATATGCATATTGAAGTCTTTCGGTAGGAACACGTTTAAGATAAGGGTCAATTGTCATGTAATAATTTTGAATAGCAGCAAGGTCAGGTCTGTCTGCTTTGGGAATATTTTTCCCCTCTTTAATTGGTAAAGCATGAACTTTTTCATATTCATTTAGTAAAAACTTTTCGTGATTTTTTCTGTCCTTATCGTTATTCTTATTTTTTAAAACAATTTCCCCATAAAGAATAACACTTAAAACAACAAGAATGCTTGCAATTATATTAAATTTCATAACATTTTTTAATAGTTTGTTTTAATTAGACGCAAAGAAAGTAAAAAAGGTGGCATGGGAATATATAAAATTCAAAATATCAAAAAATAAATAACAAATAATTTTCAATTTCCAAATATTCAAAATTCAAAACGGCAACATAAATGGCTGTTTATCTAAAACATATGCAATTATTGTGCATTTTTGGTCATTAATCCGCTTTAGGTGGATGATATTTATTTGAATTTCACGGAATGTTTAATTTTTATTGTGTTTGTGAATACTCCGTATTTGATACTTGTGCTTTGTTATTTTTTAAAAGGCATTTTTTTTTGCAATTGTTAAAAGATATTTTACTTTTGTGCCTCCTTAAAAAAAGGAATATTTTTCGGGGTATAGCGTAGTCCGGTTAGCGTGTCCCGAGGGTAGTCGGGAAGGTCGCAGGTTCAGAGAAGAGAATGGGATTTGTGTTATCAGGATAAAATAAACGTTCTTTAAATTTTAAAAATATACTTGACAATTAAAAATTGTTATTATTATAATAACGGGGTATAGCGTAGTCCGGTTAGCGCGCCTGCTTTGGGAGCAGGAGGTCGCAGGTTCGAATCCTGCTACCCCGACAACTGAAAATTAAAAGCTTTGCAGAAATGCGAGGCTTTTTTAATGAGTTTTTTAATCTCATTTAATAAATTTTTCATATATTACGCCAAATTTTAAATTTATATAAAATGATTAAGAAAATTCTATTTCCGTTTTTACTTTCTATTTTGCTTGTTACAGGCTTAAGCATTAAAAGTATTGCCCAAGAAGAACATGCGACAGAACATGATGAAAACAAAACAACTATTGTTGAAAATGAACATAGTGAAACACATGATGTTGACCATATAGAAGGAGAACATAATGACAACAAATCACATGCAACAGAAGAAGGGCATGGAGAAAAAGAACATCACGGCGGAATGGAACCATTATTTTTTATAGTTATTGCACTTGTTATTGGTGCCGTAATAAGGCATTTTTTCAAAAAAGTTCCTTTGCCGTTTACTGTTATATTGTTGATAATAGGAATTGGATTAGGACTTATCAATCGTTTTGGTTGGTTAGGAGATTGGGGAAAAACATTTAGTTTGTCAATTGAATGGGCTGGTAATTTTGACCCTCATGCTATTTTATTTGTTTTCTTACCGATATTGATTTTTGAAGCTGCATTTGCCATGGATATTCATACATTTAAGAAAACTGCATTAAATTCAATTATTCTTGCTGTGCCGGGTATTATTGTGGCACTTATTTTAAGTGCGGGTTTAGCAATGTTATTAAAATATTTTAATATTGGTCTTAATAGTTGGGAATGGAGTATAGCTTTAATGTTTGGCTCTGTTATTAGTGCAACAGACCCTGTTGCGGTAGTTGCATTGCTTAAGGAATTGGGAGCAAGCAAAAAACTTGGAACACTTATAGAAGGAGAATCATTACTTAATGATGGTACTGCCATTGTTATTTTTATGGTTTTTTTCGTTGGAATTACAGGAGCTAATGGAGAAGACCCTTCGTTTATTTTAGAGTTTGGAAGAGTTGCTTTTGGAGGCATATTACTTGGTGTTATAATAGCAGGGATTACCATTGCCTGGGTAAAACGCGTTTTTAACGATGCTTTAGTTGAAATAAGTGTAATTATTGCAGCTGCATATCTTGCCTTTTTTGTAGCCGAACATTTTTTACACATGTCAGGTGTACTTGCACTTGTAACATTAGGATTAGCAATGGCTGGTGTTGGTAAAACAAGAATAAGCCCCGAGGTTGAACATTTTTTGCATGAGTTTTGGGAATTAGCTGTATTTATGGCCAATGTATTGATATTTATAATTGTAGGGGTGGTTATTGCTCAACGTACAGAATTTACAGCTTATGATTTTATTTTATTAGGTATTTTCTATGTTGGAATTCATGTTGTTAGGGGCATTATGCTTATTATGTTTTATCCGCTTATGAAAAAAATAGGATATGGCTTAGATAAAAAAGAAGCAACCGTTTTGTGGTATGGGGCACTGAGGGGTGCAATTGCATTAGCATTAGCATTAGTTGTAATGGGTGTTGATGATAAATTTATTGCCCATGAAATTAAAAACCAGTTCTTTTTCTTAACTGCGGGAATTGTAACATTAACATTGGTAATAAATGCAACAACAATCAAGTTTGTTGTAAACAAGCTCGGTTTAACAAAAATTGCGCCCGCAAAAGCATTAATGATAATGAATGCAAATCAATACTTAAGAACAAGTACTGAAAATGCAATAGAACGTCTTAAAAAAGATAGGTTTATCAGTAATGCTGATTGGGGTTCTGTAAAAGAATATTTGCCAAAAAAGGTTAAGATCGAAAAACTTGAAGGAGTTGAAATTGAAAATATAGCTGAAATGAGAGAAAGAATTCTTGAAAAAGAAAAGAGTAGTTACTGGTCTCAATTTAAAGATGGAATGCTTGGTCCTACGGCTGTTCAGATGTTGTCCAGTACAATTGACGAAATTCTTGATGAGGGTGGCTTGGTTTCATTATCAAAACGAAAAGACCTCGAATTACTTATGAATCCTCCAAAAATGCTAAGTAAGATGCAATCAATGCCTTTATTAAACAGAATAACAAAACAAAGGTTTTTTGAAAGACTTTCTGTAAGTTATGATATTGCCAAAGGATTTATTGAGGCTCAAGATGAAGTAATTAAACTTGTTGAAAGCATGGGCAGAAGCCTTGAAACTGATGACAAAGAAGGAGAAAAACATCTTGAACAAATTGAAAAAGAAATAAATGAAAATAAAATTGAAGGATTAACCTTTATTAGAAATTTAAGAAAATCATATCCGGAAATTTATGATGCAATTGCTACAAGACAAGCAATACGTTCTTTATTGAATTATGAATTAAAAACAATTGAACGTTTACAAAAAAACGGAAGGATAAATTATGACGAAGCTCACAAAATGATACATAGCGTTGAAAAAAGAATGAAAAAACTTCTTCTTGCTCCCCCAAAAGTTAGAGTACCGGATGCTATTGAGCTTATTCAGGAAATATCATGGTTGCAGGAATTAGACTTAACCACTTACTCAAAGCTTGGTAATTTATTTCAAAGTAAAATATTTTCAGTTGGAGAAAAGATTATAAAAGAAGGAACACAGGATGATAGTTTTTATATAATTACCAGAGGAGCAGTTAAGGTAACTGTAAAAGATGAACTTATTGCTGTTTTAGGACAAGGGAAAGTAGTTGGGGAAATTTCAGTTCTTACGGGTGCTAAAAGATCGGCAACAGTAACAGCAGAATCGCCGGTTACTGCATTATTGATGTCGAAAGCTGATTTTAAGGCAATTTCTAAAAACACAGATGTTATTGAAAATAATTTGTGGAAATTTGTTGGAATGAGATTGTCAGAAAATATATTAAGAATTGTTGAACCTTATAATATATGGAAACACAAAGATTTTAGAAAATGGCTAAAGAAAGGTGAAGTAATTTCAACAGAAAATGAATTAACCGTAAACACAGAAAATAAAATTGCAATTTTAATACATGGCGAAGCAAAATCAGATGGCAAAACATATAATGCTCCTGATTTGATTGAAAACAATGACATTAATTTGCTTTCTGATTCAAAATTATTTGTTTGTGTTAAAAAAGAAGATATTTAAACACTTTTCTTTTGTCGCAGGACCTACAATTAATATTCATGTTTCTGCTGTAAAAAATAGCGAGACAGGAGATTTTTCTTCTTCCATTGCATTAAACCCTTTTTATGAAAACACTTTTGGGAAAAACCAAGTTCAGGTGTGATTAGGAAAAAAACTGCTTTGAGGTTTATTATAAGTAAAAATATTTAACAAAAGAAAGTGAAAAGTAATAATTATTACTATCTTTAAATACTAAAATTTACCACTATGAAATCAGCTGCTGGAATTTTACTATTCTTTATAGCATACACTTTGTTCTCAAACATAAATGCACAAAATGTTTATTTGTCACCTGTCCTTAGTAATGCTATAAATGAAAATAATGAAACATATTCTGTGTTAATTGTTTTAAATGAACAATTAGATTTTGAATTACTTAAAGCGGATTTCAATAGAAATAAAATCAGTATTGATAAAAGAGCAAAAACAGTTATTAAGCTTTTGCATGAACAAAAAAACAGATCCCAAAAAAGTATTATAGAATTTATAGACGAATATAATTCAACAAAATCAGTAAAAATTGAAATCCAAAAACAATACTGGATAAGCAATTTAATATTAGTAGAAACAAACAAAATGGGAATTGAATATCTATTAAACAATAATGATATTAATTATTTAGAACTTGCTAGTCAAGGTATAGAATTAGTAGAGCCAATTGAAACACCGGAATCATCAACACTAAAAGATCTTACTGCACCAGAACCTGGTCTTATTGCAATAAATGCACCTGCAATGTGGGCATTAGGTTATACAGGAAGAGGTACAGTTATTTATGGATATGACACAGGAGTTTGGCCAAATCATCCTGCATTTAGTAATAGATATATGGGCTTATTTTATCCTCCTGGGCAATGTTGGTATGGGTTTTGGAATGCTGCACCTACCGGAGTTCTTAACAATCATGGAACACATACCTTAGGAACTGCAATAGGATTAGACAAAAGTATAAACGACACCATTGGAGTAGCTTTTGAAGCTTATTGGATTGCAACAGATATTATTAAAGGTACTATTAATGAAATTCCACCTGTCAGCGATTTGGTTGAAGCTTTTGAATGGGCATTGAATCCTGATGGAGACACATCAACCGTATATGATATTCCGGATGTTATTAATAATTCGTGGAGGTGGAGAGACCAAATAGACACAGTAGAATGTCAGGGTTTTGTTGTTAATTTACTCAATGCAATTGAGGCTGTGGGAATTGCAAATGTTTTTTCGGGCGGTAATACCGGACCTAGTAATACGGGTTTAAATTCTCCTCAAAGAGTAAAAACTAATGTTGTAAATTCGTTCTGTGTAGGAGCTATTGACGGCAATGTTGTAACTTATCCTATTGCTAGTTTTTCTACAAGAGGTCCATCTCAATGTCCTGTTAGTGATAGTTCATTATCAATACATCCGGAGATTGTTGCCCCAGGATACAATGTGCGATCTGCATGGAATACTGATGAGTACCACACAATTTCAGGAACCTCAATGTCGTGTCCTCATGTTTCTGGAGCTATCCTTTTGTTAAAAGAAGCTTATCCTTTTTTGCCGGGAGAAGAATTAATGAAAGCACTATATTATACAGCAACAGACCTGGGAGTTATTGGTGAAGATAATGTTTATGGAATGGGCCTTATTGATGTCTATGCCGCCTATGAATATCTTGCTTTAACATATACCCCTGTTTCTCCAAACTATCCTTATGATGTTGCTATATCTCAGGTTTTAGGTCCTAATGGGGAGGTATATTGCGATAGCATTATAAGCCCCGAAGTATTTGTTGCAAATTTAGGAGATAGCACAATAACTGAATTTACATTATATTATACTTTAAATAATAATGCAGAGCAAAATGTGGTTTGGACAGGAACATTACCGGCAAATAATGATGTTAGTGTTATTTTGCCTTCAATATCTTTGCCTCAAACTGGCGATTTTGAATTTAATTTCAGGGTTGAAATTGCCGACACCCTAGCAGATGTTGATTGTCACAACAATAGACGATACTATAAATCAAAATATGTTTCCACATATTATGCCCCATTTGCCGAAGATTTTGAATCAGGTATTGACCCCAATAAGTGGATAATTACAAATTTTGATGATGCTGAAACTTGGGATACAGTAACAACTATTCCATATACTACGGGAATGTATTCTTTATATATTCCTTTTAATTCAAATATTGAAGCAGGGGAAACAGATGAACTATTGTCATTATTAATAAATCTTTCAAGTTTAGGCACATTCGATACTTTAACTTTATCATTCGATGTTGCATATCAAAGAAGAATAAGTGTATATAATGACTCTTTAAAAGTGTATATGTCTGATGACTGTAGCCAATCATTTTCTTATTTATTATATGAAAGTGGAGGCCTGGAACTCAGCACATACAATACTCCAACATACAATTTCTTTCCAGCTTCTTCAGCTCAATGGAAACGTGAATTTGTTCACATAACATGTTTAAATCCTAGTGATGAAATATTGTTAAAATTTATTGGAATAAATGAAAAGGGTAATAATTTATTTATTGATAATATTATGCTAGAAGCAGGAGCAATTTACTTTAATAAGAGAAATGTTGTTAATACAAAAATTGATATATATCCAAATCCTGCAAAAGATATCTTATACTTAAAAACTGAAAATAAAGTTGAGATAGAAATATCTTCAATAGATGGAAAAAAAATACAAAAAGAAACTTACAATGGTAATTCTACAATAAATATAAAGTCGCTTTCTAAAGGACTTTATTTTGTTACGATAAAAGATAAAAATGGAATTTTACTTCTAACAAAAAAGATAATAAAAAACTAAAAACAATTGCTCCTTATACCTAACATTACTTATACTATTAAGTTTTAGTTCACTTTAATTTTAATGCATTTTTAATTCGAAGCATAGCCTTTTCAACAACACTTCTGGGGCAGGCAATATTCATACGCTGAAATCCTTCTCCCCCTTTTCCAAAAACTCTGCCATCACTTAATCCTACTTTTGCTTTATTAATTAAAATTTTATTTAATTCTTTATTTGACAAACCCAATTTGCTAAAATCTAACCATAATAAATAAGTTGATTCAGGATTAACAAGTTTTACCTCTGGCATATTGTTTTCTAAAAATGATCTTACAAAAGAAACATTACCGGCTAAATATTGCATTAACTGATTTAACCACTCTTCGCCGTCATTATATGCTGCTTTAAGCGCAACCAGACCAAAAATATTTCCCATGCCTAGATGAAGAGTATCAAGTATTTTATTGTATTTATCAAGTAATTTTTCATTACTAATAATTACCGCCGAGCTTGATAGACCGGTAATATTAAAAGTTTTACTTGGTGCAATACAGGTAATGGTAATATCGGAAATTATACTCGATAAAGAAGCAAGCGGAATATGTTTATATCCATCAAAGATAAGATCAGAATGTATTTCATCAGATAAAATTAAAATATTGTTTTCAGTACAGATTTTTGCCAATCTTATAAGTTCTGTTTTAGTCCAAACCCTTCCAACAGGATTATGGGGACTTGATAAAATTATCATTTTAACTTTATCATCAATTAAAGATTCCAGATTTTGAAAATCAATAGTATATACTCCTTTCTCATATTTTAGTTGATTTTCAAGCATAATTCTTTTATTATCTTTTATTGCAGAGAAAAAAGGAAAATACACAGGTGGCTGAACAATTATTTTATCACCGAGATCTGTAAAAGCTAAAACCGACATATTTATTGCAGGTACAACTCCCGGACTGAAACTGATCCAGTTATTTTTAATTTCCCAGTTATGTATTTTTTTCATCCATGAAATAACGGAATTATTAAATTCCTCTCCCCGAAAAGTATATCCAAGTATTTCGTGGTTTAATCTTTTTTTAATGGCATTAATAATAAAATCAGGAGTTTTTATGTCCATATCGGCCACCCACATAGGAATAACATCATCGGTTTTAAAAATTGTTTCTCGCAGATCATATTTTACAGAATTACTATTTGTTCTGTCAATTATTTCATCAAAATTATAGTTCATGGCTTGATATTTATCATTAACCAAAATTAGTTATTTTTTTCATTAATGTCCGACTTAAAAATACACGATTGATAAGGTCTTGATAAATATTTTAAATGTATTAGTCAGTAGCCCCGTCCTTCAGGGCGGGGTATAGATTTAAGCAACACCCACCTCTGCGAAATTTTGATGTTTTTAAAAATAAGGAATTTAAAAACATCAAAATTTCGCGGAGGGCATTATAGTCCTATCCTTGTCCCCGCCTTAAAAGACGGGGTTACTGATTTTCTTATAACAATAATCAATGACAATTTAATTATTTAGCAATTGGTATCTATTTTTAAAAAGAATTATTTTAATGAATTCTGAATGTTATTCATTTATCAAATAATGCTATTTGTGTATCCAAATTGACAATTAGAGAATTGTGTTTTTATTTTTACAAAATTTCACGTAATTTTATAAACCATAATTTTAATTTGAAATGAAAAAAATATTTGTCAATATCCTTATTTTGTTGTGTTTGGCTTTGTCGGCCGAGAATAATGCTCGAATTGATTCATTACACCAACTGTTAGAAAGCGAGATATCTGAAAAAGAAAAAGTTAAAATCTACGTCGATCTTGGGGCTCTTTATTCTGTTCATTCTCCACATGAAGCAGAAAAGTTTTCTGAAAAAGCATACAGTTTAGCAATAAAAATAAAAGATACCGAAAACGAAGCTAATGCAATAAACAATCTTGCTGTAATTAGTTATTATCAGGGAAATTATGACAAAGCTCTAAAATTCTATCAACAGGCATTAAAAATTGATACCGAAAATGGAAGAACAGAAAATATATCTACCCGCTTAAGCAATATTGGTGTTTTATATGCAGATCAGGGTCAATTTGATAAGGCGATAGAATACTATAATAAAGCACTTAAAATTGATGAAGAATTAAACAATAAAAAAAATATTGCAGTCAGGCTGAATAATATAGCATTGATCTATACTCGCTGGGGAAGATATAACAGTGCTCTTGATAATTTCCAAAAAGCATTAGAAATTGATAAAGAATTAGGTAATCAGGAAGAAATTGCAATTAGGCTTAATAATATTGGAATGATATTTTTATACCTTAAAAAATTTGAACAATCTATTGAATATTTCAATCAGGCACTTGAAATTGATAATAAATTAAACAATAAAAAAAATATTGCAATTCGTTATAATAATTTAGGAAGAGCTTTTAATTCATTAAACAACTATAAAAAGGCTATTACCTATTATAATAAAGCTCTTGAAATAAATGAAAAGATCAAAAACAAACGCGATATCGCCATTGGCTTAAAAAACATGGGTGAAACATACATAGAATTAAACAAACATGAGGAAGCTTTACAAAAATTAAACTCTGCTCTTAAAATTAATATTGAACTTGGAATTAAATCTGAAATAAGCAAAGTATATCAACTTATTGGAGTTGTTTATAATAAAAAGAAAAATTATAATAAAGCAATAAATAACTACCGGAAAAGTATTGAATTAAGTCTTGACTTAAATTTGTTTAATGTTTCAATGAAAAATCACAAAGACTTATCGGAAATGTATAAAATAATAGGTAAAAACGACATTTCATTAAAACATTTTAAACAATATACCATATTAAAAGATTCCTTAAGTAATGAAGAAAACAGCAAACAAATTTCACTCATTCAGGCAAAGTATGAATCGGAAAAAAAAGAAAGAGAAATAGTATTACTTAACAAGGATAAAGAATTAAGTGAATCTAAAATAAAACAACAAAGAATTTTAATTTATATATTTATTTTAATTGTAACTGTTCTTGCTGTTAGCTTTTTATTGGTTTTTCTTTATTTAAAAAATAAAGAATACAGAACCAAAAATAAGCTTAAAGAAGAGTTAAACATGTATATGCAAAAAGCATTACGACAACAAATGAATCCACATTTTATTTTTAATACTTTAACATCTATACAGTATTTTATTTTACAGAACAATATTGTTGAATCGAATAAATATCTTTCAAAATTTGCCAAGTTAATGCGACTTACATTAGATAATTCTCAACATAACACAATAAGTATAGAGGAAGAACTTGAATCTCTTAAATTATATCTTGAATTGGAATCGCTACGGTTTGAGACAAAATTTGATTTTGAAATAAACAAAAAAAATATTGAAATTAATGACTATCAAATACCCACATTATTAATTCAGCCATTTGTTGAAAATGCTATTTGGCACGGATTAATGACTAAAAAAGAAAAAGGTAAAATATTGATTGAAATATCCAAAAACAACAATATTATTGTTTGCAAAATTGAAGACAATGGTATAGGAAGAAAAAAAGCTAATGAAATAAAAAATAAAAAGAATAAAACACATCAATCTTTGGGAACAAAAATAACAAAAGCAAGATTAGACTTAATAAACTCATTATATGATAGTGATATGAATATAATTTATACAGATTTATATGATGGTAACGGAAATGCAATTGGAACTAAAGTTGAAATTTATATACCGGTATTTAATTAAAGGCCCCTCCTAATCCCGAAATAAATTCGGGACAGGCTCTCCCCAAAGGGGAGGAATTAGAGGCAAAACATTATTTTATGATTATAACTCTGCAAAAAAGTAAAAGGTATTAATATTAAATAAAAAAAGAGATGTTAAAAACTGTAATTATTGATGACGAATATAAAGCGGTTAAAACCATTGAACTTATATTAAAAAATCATTGTAAAAATATTGAGGTATGTGGAACCGCAAATTCTGTTAAAGAAGGCATTGCAATAATTAACAAATTTAAACCGGATATTGTATTTTTGGATATTGAAATGCCGGAAGCCAATGGTTTTGATCTGTTAGAACAAATAGATGAAAGAGATTTTGAAGTTATATTTATTACAGCCTATAATCATTATGCAATAAGAGCAATAAAATACAGTGCTTTCGATTATATTTTAAAACCGGTTGATATTGATGAGATTAGTAAGGCAATTGAAAACGTTAAGAAGAAAAGAAAGTCTGATAATAAGCAATTTGAAAAATTTGAGATCTTACTTGAAAACATACAGTCAAAATCACCAAAGAAATTAGCAATTCCTATTTTTAATGGAACAGAATATATTGACATTGATAAAATAATAAGAATTGAAGCCGATGGCAGTTATTCAAATTTTTACCTTGTGAATAAAATAAAATATGTTGTTTCTCGTAACTTAAAAGAATATGCCGATATACTTGAAGGAAATATCTTTTACAGAATACACCGCTCACATTTAATTAATTTGAACTATATCCGTAAGCATGTTAAGCATCAGGGAGGATATATAGTTATGGAAGATGATTCAAGTATTCCTGTTTCGCGTCAGAAAAAAGACGAATTTAAACGTGTTATTAGTAATTTTAATTTGTAAATGACAATTGAGTTGTGAGATTGTCAAAAATACAGAAGTCAGAATTTATTGCAATTTGGTATAATCTATATTAAAAAACTGTTTTAAAAACCATAGTTCAAAAGCAGGGTCAAGAAATTCATATTTTCCATTTTCCTCATGTATTATATCATTATTTTTCAGAGTCATTTTATTTTTACTTACATTTCTGGGAGTTCCCAATTTATATTTTTGCATTACAACTGCACTTGTTAATTTTGTTTCTTTCTGTACTATTGCTTTTAATAAATTTAGTTGAGTTTTGCTGATGTTCTCAATTTCTTTTTGATAAAGAGGTGTATTTGCATAAACCAATTCTGTTAAAGCATTTATAATGTCATTTTTTGTTGTTTTTTTGTCGGCTTTCTGCCATGTATAGTGTGCAAGTTGCTGTACATACCAGGAATGGTTTTTCATAACTATTGGTATAATTGCTGCATCTTTTTTATTTATTGTTTTATTGGTTTCATTAAAACATTTTGTAATAAATTTAGTCCAGTCATCTGTGCTTATTTTTTGTAATATGATAATATCTCCAAAACGGTAAAATGGTTTTGAAGGATTATTAAAAATATCAGTCATCATATGTCTTTTACTACCATATAAACAGTAGCTTGTATTTTTATGTCTTTGCCAACTTGCTCTCATGTTTTTTTCAAGCAAATCATAATTGGAATAATTTGCAAGGTTCTGAAATTCATCAAGACAAATAATAAACCTGATATTCTTTTTTGTTGCTATTTTTTCGGGTAGATTTAGAATCTCATCTTTATGTTTTCTTATTTCTTCCAGATTGAAACTTATACTGAAATCGTTTGACGGCTCAATTCCCATACTAATTTTTGGAATAAGCTGTCTGAAAAAATCTTTTCCTGCTTTTACCCAGTCTTCCCATTTTGATGATGATGCTTTTATAACTTCTTTTGCAAATGTTTCTAAAAATTCTTCTTCGCTTGAAACGGAAAACAAATCAATAATTACAGTTTTAAATATTTTTTCTTTTTCATTGATATCATTAACAACTTTTTCTACCAGTGATGATTTTCCCCATCTTCTCGGAGATATAATTGTGGTGTTAATGCCCTGAGTAAGATTATTGTAAAGTTTTGTAGCAACTTTTTTTCTGTTAGTAAAAGATTTTGTACTAACAGTAGAGCCGTAGATAAATGGTGATTCTTTCATTTTATACTTTTTGGTATTATACTAAATGGTATTATATACAAAGGTATAAAACAATTGTAAAAAATCAAGTTTTTTTTAACAAAGAGATAAAAACGAAACATTATTGCGAATTGAGTGAAGCAATCTGCTCTTTATTATGAGATTGCTTCGTTGTTCCTCCTCGCAATGACGGTTAAGTTGTGAGATTGCTTTTCCGCTTAGTCGGATTGCAATGACGGGAAAACAAACCCTCTACTCAATAACCAACTTAACAGTTCCTTCTTCTGTTTTATCTTTTATGTTAATTAGTTTGCCAATATAAACACCACTTTTAATATCAGCTTTATGTATCTGCAACGTATTAGATTTTATTGCCGAATAACGCTGTACTTCACTGCCTGTAATATTATAAATTACAAAATCATACTCGCCGCCAAGTGTTTTTGAAAACTCTATAGTTGTATAATCTTGAAATGGATTAGGATAAACATTTATGATTAATCCTTGTTCAATTTCAGATAATCCGACACCAATATAAGTATAAATATTAGAAAAAGATGAACAGCCATTGCTGTCTGTTACCAGTACTGTGTAATCTCCGTCTTGTAGTGGATAATATGAGGTATCTGTTGCTCCCGCAATAATTGAATCATTTAAAAACCACTGAACATCATATATTGTGCTTGCAATTAATAATGTATCTGAAAGATAAATATCAGGTGCAATAGGCGCAATAAAACATTCAACTGTATTTAAAACAGTATTTGTAATAACAGCAGGATTGTTATCGAAAAAGATATTTGCTGTATTATGTATTTGTGTATTTGGCAATACAGTTGAATCTATTGCCATTCTGTATTTTACAAAACCCCGACTACCTAAAAAGTTTGCAGTACTGTCGGGCAACATAATACTATCAAATTGAAAAACCAACCATCTGTTTTGTTGAATATAAACATCTACAGGATGATGGCTGCTTCCAAGTAATTCTATACTTTCAATATTCAAGTTAGCATCAATTTGATCACGAATTTTTATATTTATTGCTGTATCATTTCCCGTGTTCTGGAATCTTACTGTATATTCTAATATTTCGTCTTTGCTAATTATTCCTTCTATACCTGTTCCTTTTGGTGATACAAGTTTATCATTAGGGTCATAAGAACATGTTAATATTTCAGATAATGTATAAGTGAACATATTTGTTCCTGTTACATCTGTTGTATAAATATTTACAATAGAAGCTATTGTGTCGCCAATACTATTGAAATCAGGTGTATGAACAACAAGTTGAATCATTCCTTCTGAAAAAAAGTTTAAAGTATCAAAATGCCAATAAATATTTTGCCCAATTATTGAATCGGGAGTTATTGCTGAAGAAATATATGTTAATGAATCGTCTAAAATTAATTCAATAAGTCCATTTGGTTTAGTTGTTCCATTATTTATATAGTTTATCCAAAAGTTAATATCAGTATTGCAGCGATCATTGCTACTTGTTATTGTTGTTGTAAGATCAGTAATAATTGTATCGGGATAAAAACCAAAAAACAAACTATCAACAAATGGAATACTATCGCTAAGCGTAACATGAAATTCTGTAGAATCAGTTGTAAGTTCCCAATAGTTCTTATCATTATAGGTTAAAACATAATCTCCTGTATTGGTTGCAAACCAGAATTTACCTTCTTGATTTGAAAAACTTGCAAGTGCATTAGGATTTAGCTCTGTTTGAATAAAATCAAGTCCAATTTCCAAACTATCTTTTTCACCATTTTGATTTTTATCAAAAAAGATTTTCCCATTTATTTTATAAAAAGAGTTATAGTAATTTTCATACCAAGCTATTTTGTCATCATCAACAGAGGCAGAAAGTACATCATAATCGCCATCACCATCAATATCACATGAATAAACAGACATTGGATTATTGGATGTAGTTGTAATAGTTTGTTGTGAGCCAAAAGATCCATTTCCATCAAGATTTTCATACCAATATATTTTATCATCAAAAGGAGCAGCAGAAAGGACATCATTATCTCCATCGCCGTCAATATCATTTGCATATACAGATCTAGTATAATCTGCTAAGATTGTAATAATTTGTTGTGAACCAAAGCTTCCATTTCCATCGAGGTTTTCATACCAAGCGATTTTATCATCACTTGCTGAAGCAGAAAGAACATCATTGTCGCCATCACCATCAATATCACATGAGTAAACAGAAGATGCACCATCAGCTAAATCAGAAATTATTTGCTGTGAACCAAAGCTTCCATTTCCATCTGTATTTTCATACCAAGCTATTTTGTCATCAATCATTGAAGCGGAAAGAACATCATTATCGCCATCACCATCAATATCACAGGAATAAACTGAAGTTGCAGTATTTGCAATTGTTGTTATAATTTGCTGGACACCAAAATTTCCATTACCATCAATATTCTCATACCAGGCTATTTTATCATCAGAAGAAGAGGCTGAAAGAACATCATTATCACCATCGCCATCAATATCACAAGAAAAGACCGAAAAAGCACCATCAACTGTATCACAAATTATTTGTTGGACACCAAATGTCCCATTGCCATTAATATTTTCATACCAAGATATTTTGTCATCATCTTTAGAGGCTGAAAGCACATCCATATCTCCATCACTATCAATATCTATAGAGTAAACTGAAATTGCACCATAAACTGTATCACAAATTATTTGTTGGAAACCAAATGTTCCATTACCATCAATATTTTCATACCAGGCTATTTTATTATCATGTTGAGAAGCAGAAAGAACATCATTGTCGCCATCATTATCAATATCAATTGCAAAAACTAAGCTACTAGCAGCACAAGTAATAGTGATAATCTGTTGTGAACCAAAAGTGCCAAGTCCATCAGTATTTTCATACCAAGCGACTTTATCATCAAAAAAAGATCCTGAGAAAACATCGTTATCGCCATCATTATCAATATCGCATGAAATAACAGACAAAGGTCCCTTAGCATCAGTTGATATAATTTGTAATGAACCAAAAGTCCCTAGGCCATCTGTATTTTCACTCCAGGCAACTCTATAAGTAGCATAAGAGGTAAATATCATATCGTTATCACCATCGCCATCAACATCACAGGGATTAATTGAATATGCTTCGTTTGCAGATGAAATAACTTGAAATGAACCAAAATCCCCAAGTCCATCAGTATTTTCATACCAATATACACCAGAATAAGAAGCTGAAAGAACATCATTATCGCCATCGCCATCAACATCACAAAAATTAACTTTATTTGCAAATGTACAAGAACCACTTATAATTTGTTTTATACCAAACGTTCCATTTCCATCTGTATTTTCATACCATGCAATATCATTATCATTATATGAAGCTGATAAGACATCGTTGTCACCATCGCCATCAATATCGCAAGAAGAAACTGAACGAGCTCCGGAAACAGATGTAGTAATGTTCTGTTCTGAACCAAATGTACCGTTTCCATCAATATTCTCATACCAATCAACGCTGGTTGTTGAAGTAGATAACACATCATTGTCGCCATCGCCATCAATATCGCAGGAATAAACAGAGTAAGGATAGCTAGCAGAAGTAGTAATAATTAATTGTGGTCCGAATGTTCCATTTCCATCTGTATTTTCATACCAAGCTATTTTATTATCGATAGTAGATGCAGAAAGCACATCATTATCGCCATCGCCATCAATATCACAAGAATAAACACATCTTGCTTCTGTAGCCGAAGTACTAATAACATGCTGAGAGCCAAATGTCCCATTTCCATCAATATTTTCATACCAGGCTATTTTATTGTCATAACGAGAAGAGGAAAGAATATCCATATCTCCATCATTATCAATGTCAACAGTAAAAAGAGAAGTAGTCCCATTTGCTTCTGATTGAACAATTATATTTTCTGTTCCAAACTGACCAAAAGAAAAAGTTGTGCTAAGTAGAAATGCGATTAAAAGAATTATGTTTTGTGTTTTCATAATAATTAAATTTTAATGGATATGCGAAGATAGTAGATTTTTTGAATTTGGGAATTTTTTTTTCATTAAGTTAGATAAATTGAAAATTTTACAGAATTTTTAAAAAGTTGAGATTGCTTCAGTCGTTCCTCCTTCGCAATGACGACAAAAATGAAACGTCATTACGAGGAAGCATGACGAAGTAATCTGTTAATAATTGTGGGATTGCCACGGACTACGTCCTCGCAATGACGGTTAATAAAACATGAATTTGTTAGTAAACTTCGTAGTTGTATAAAAAGCCATCGTTACTGCCAACAAAAAGATTAAACATTTTTCCCGAACTTTTTAAATGACCTACAGAAAACATGGTCATACCTCGTAGTGGGAAACCTTCGTATATTTCTCCATCACTATCGAATAAATAAATTTCATCGTTTGCTTTATCAACAACACCAATCTTTCGGTTATTATTAGGAAAAATATATAATACAGGTTTGTTTTTTATTTCAGATGTAAAAGTATGCGACATCAATAAAGATGTTTTTCTATTAAATATTTCAATTTTGTTATTATTTACATAAATGAAATCTTTCCATCCATCGCCATCAAAATCCTTATATTCGAAAAAATGATTAGGACTACACTTTTTAACTTCTTTTGTTTCTACTTTCCCGTCAAAATAAACATATATCACATTTCCTTTAATATCTGTTGTTACAAGTCTTGCTTTGTTTCTGCTAGATTTTCCTTCAAATGTAAATGGATTATTGCACGAAGCAGGAAATTGCTTTTTAACTTTTACTTTTTCAGTACCTCTTCTGTCAACTATATATGTGTTTAAACTATCTTTAAAAACAATATAATCTGTAGTTTTTATTCTGAAATGCTGAACAGAATTATAAACAAATTTTTCTGTTTGCTCAAATTCCCATCCTTTAATTATGTTGCCTTCAATATCGTAAGCATAAACTTTTTTGTCGGCACATGCTACAAAAATTCTGTAATCTCTGCTGTTATCATAATCGAACAGGGCAATTCCGTTTGTAGCCGGCGAACGAAGATTTACAGGATAACGTTCAACATTATTACCAAGACGATCTATTAAGTAAATTTTTGATCTTGTACTAAATAAATATTGCAACTTTTTATTTTTGAAAACATCTATCTGATAAACATTACTTTTTATTTTTTCGTCTAATTTAATTTTCCAAAGTATTCTGCCTGCATAATTTATCAAATATATATTGTTGTTGTTATCTTGAATAAAAATTTCTTTTTCATCCGTTTTGTGATTAATAACAAGTTTTGGTTTAAAGCTTATTGTGGTATCAAGATGACTTTGCCATATAGTGTGTGGCTTTTCTTTTACTACCGGATTATATTGTAAAATAATATTATTGTAGATCATGTTTTTGCTTGGGAAAAACTGATAAGCAATAAATTGGAATTTTTTAATAGTATTAATATTGCCGTCAAGACCAATTTTTAGATCATCTGATAAAAAATTCTTTATAAAAGTTTTTGATGTACTGATATTTGTATAGAAATAAAAACTTGATTTTGATGATAAATTATCGGCAAATTCGCTGTAAGCAATATCGCCTTTTAATGTTTTTTGTAAAATATTGGCATGTATAAAAGTTGTAAGAGATTTTACATTTGTAGCAAATATCAAATAGTTATCGTAAAAAGAAAAATATTTGGTTTCGGTATTTTTAAAAATATCTCCAAATAATAAATCAATGATACCATTAACGGGCATCTTGTAATATGGGTATGATGTTTCGTTATCAATTTTACAAACACCCGACAATAATGATAATTCAGAGTTACTGCGTTCCGAATAAGCTATTAACAATTTTAACAAACTTTCTTCTGCTTGACTTTTGCTTTTTGTTTTAATAACCACAAATGAATTTTGATTGACATTAAGGTCGTTTATATCGGTATAAAGTAATGCTATTTCTTCTTCAAAAAACGATTCAAATAATTTTTGAATATCAATATCATAATTGTTTTTGATTTTATCAATATTGATTTTGTATTCTCCATAAATACCTTCGTCTTTAAAATATTTAATACGGTCTTTTGAAAATTGTTTAAAATCACTAATTCCCAAAGTAATAAACGTAGAAGTGTTTGCAGGAAATACTTTTTCAATTTTTAATTTAACAGGCGATTGATTAAGGAAAATATTCATGTAATTTGAAGCACTATCGTTGGTATAGGTAAAACCATTAAGCAATATAATATCGTCTTTTATATTCAGGTCTAATTCGCTCCAGTTAGAGAAATTTTTAATAGCCTGAATATATGATCTGTATTCTTTATCAAACATCAATCCAATAAACTTTGGAAAATAATAGTAGTTTATATAAATATTGGCTTCTGCATTTATCCCAACAGTATTGAAAACCTTTTTAAAGTTTTTATCATTGTTTAACGATGTATTTGAATTTATTTGTCTTACAGCATCTTCGACCAAAATTGAAGAAAAACTAAATATAAAAATCCCGTTGGAAACAGTATATGAGAAATTATCTATATCAAGCTTTGATACTTTAACATCATATATTGTTGTGTTGTTGTAATTTCGTTGCGATATTATCCCGTTACCTTTTAGTAGTTCTTTTATCAGTTCCGAAATTTTATTTTCATTTATATTATTTGTTAATCCAACCAAAAAAAGAAAATTGATATTATCTTTTCCGGTAATATGAGTAGAAATAACAACAGGTCTTGTCAGCACATTTTCTTTGAGATAGTTTTTTCTTACAAATAAAGTATCAAAATAATTTATTTGTTTATTAAGTTTTTTAAATAAAGGGATCGTTTTAAGGTCTTTCCAAAAACTGCTTTTGTTTTGAAGTTTGTCAAAAAAATTAATAATATTATTGCTTTCAATAATTAAAGGAGAATTTATAGGTACGGCATTAATTACTTTTGAATCGGGAATGGTTTGTTTTTTCAAAAAATGAATACCTGCAAAAACAATAATCCCAATTACAATAATTATAATAATGGCTATTATTCCTTTTTTTAACATAAAAAATGTAATTAATATCTGCAAGAAAACACCAATAACTTCGTTACGCTTGTCTTTAAATTTAGTCGATTACTTTAGTAAACTCCCAAATTTAAAGACTTCACAAGCCTCGTTCTTGTCGATTTCTTATCAGGCATTTCTAAAATTTATAGTTTTCGTGCAAGCACGAATTATTGAACTTTTAAAACTATAAAATATATTTTGTTTAAAAACACCTTTAATTTGCAATTTATACACAAAATATTGTGCATATACTCCAAATTATAATGGTTTGAATTTCTGAATTTTATAATAGTCAGTGAGAATTCTAATAAATAATATGATATTTTAAAGTAAAACCCTGTTTATTCTTGGTTTATCTAAGTTAAGCTTTTTCAAAATCCATAATACATTTTTTCCACTTATCAGGAATTTCAAAAGAGTAATTCTTCTTATAATTATAGCCAACAAGTATTGTTTTGTTTGTTGATTTTATTTCTTCAATATTATTTTTCAGGCATATTTGTTGAATCATTTCAATGCTTTTTTTTCCAATTTTATTGATTTTTGTTTCAACAATTATTTCCTCATCAAGGCAGATGGGTTTAAAATAATCAATATTAATATTGACTATTACAAAACCTTCTTCGCGCCAATTAATAATTTGTTTAAAAACTTTATTAAAATACTGTATTCTTCCGTAATCAAAATAGTGAAGGTGTATTGCATTATTTACATGTCCGGCAATATCAATATCATTAAAACGAATTTGAACCTGTGTGTTGTGATAAAATTTTATAGGTATAGACATTTTAATTGAAAATTATTCTTGTATTTTAAATAATAAATATCAAATGTTAAATAAAAAATGTTAAAGTTGTTTTACTTTATAACCAATTTAAGTTTCTCGCAATTTTGTAAGACAAACCCTTATTTTTTTGCAAAATTTTTCAATCATACTTAACTTTATTATTTTTCATTTGACATTCTACATTCGAAATTTATACCGATTAGTAATCAAAATTACCGATAAATTCACTCTGTTCTTTATCGGCATTATACCTTTTGCAATTATCGGTAAATTGGAAATCAAATTGGTATTATTTCTGATAATTATTTTATTGTCCGCCATTATCCAAGGTTTCGTAAATAGAATTTTTACTTTTAAATTCAGGAACTAATTCTTTCATTTTGGCCACAATTTTATAATTATCAAATGTTTTAATAAGTAATATCAAGTCATTTAGCTTGTTAATAAAAATTTCCTGATCAATATCAACTACTTTTGCTATCATTATTTGAGAATGATGAGTTGAAATACTATTTTCCTCATTACAAAGTAGTTCTTCGTATAATTTTTCACCAGGACGCAATCCCGTAAATTTAAGATTAATATCTTTTCCTAATTC